>Ga0073934_10000791_pt1 | contig 83721 bp, 74 predicted proteins | sample LarsenN4metaG_FD_76834 | JGI IMG/M metagenome (GOLD analysis project Ga0073934, IMG submission 76834) | Hot spring sediment bacterial and archeal communities from British Columbia, Canada, to study Microbial Dark Matter (Phase II) - Larsen... ...
ACCCATCGGCAACGTGCCCCCGGCGGAAGCAGAAGCCGCCTACTATGCAGCCCTGGAGGAGCCTGCCAAACTCGCCGCCTGACTCAAACCAAACAGCCTCCGGCAAACCCTGGGCGGTTCAGGCCGTCGCCGTCCTGAGACTCATTCCAAAGGCGGAATCGTCCGTAGCCAAGCCACAATGGCGTTCACATCGTTGTCCGTCAGACGTGCATAGTTATGCGGCATCACCTTAAGTCGGCGACCGTCGCGCGAAATTCTCATCCTGATTGCGCGAATGATCTGAGCATCGGTCCAGTCGCCGAGACCGGCCGTCTTGTGTGATGTGATATTGCTCGAGCGGACTTCCCCGAACGGACCGCGAAAAACAACGCCGCCCTTGCCGTGCCTTGCGATGTAATCGGGCCGCCCATCGACCGAGGGGGTGTGACACAGCATGCAGTGTCCTAAAGTTGCAAGATAGAATCCAAGCTTGACAGGGTCGCGTAGGTCATCCGCAGTCATAGGGCCATCTGCTCCCGGATACGGAGCCACCGGCATGTCCGACTTGTACTCTGGAGTTTGGACCTCGTTCCGAACGGGTGGTACTGAACGCAGATAGGCAATGACCGCATCGAGGTCCTGCGCCGTAAGTATCCGGTAGAAATTGGAGGGCATGACCGGCGCCAGAGGCACTTGATTTGGACGTACACCTCCGGTGATGGCGCGCCGGATGCCTTCGACGCTCCATGTGCCGATGCCGGTGACGTCGTCCGGAGTGATATTCGATCCCTTGACCCTGTAGCTCGGGCGATCCCAGGTCTGCGAGCCGCCCGACAATTGCTTCGACATATCTAGAGCGCCGTCAGCATTCCTGGGGGTGTGACAAAGACCGCAGGCAAGGATGCCGTTGACAAGGTATTCACCGCGCTCGACTGCGTTCTGCGCATCGGCGCAGGACGAGGCGATGCCCATCATCACCGCAAGCCACATGAGCGCGCTCCACCAAAAGCCTCCCATGGGAAAATTCTCCTCGTCGCAGCGCGCAGCCGCCTGAATAGCGGTGATCCTGCCTACGCCGAGCCGAAGGCCGACAAAAAAAGCGCCTCACTCCGCACGGCGGAACGGCATATTCCGCAATACGGAATACTTTGATCCGCGCTGTGGAATTGGTACGCTTGTTTTACAGTGACTTGCGGAGCAAGGGCGCGTGCCCAGCGACGAGACGATCAAGGGATTGGAACGCGGTCTGCTCGTCCTTCAGGTGATGCAGTCGAAGGCCGTTGCGTCGCTTGCAGAACTCCACGCAGAAACGAGGATCTCCAAGCCCAGTCTGCTGCGCATCCTCAATACGCTGCAACGCGCAGGCTTGGTCAATCGGCGCATGGCTGACGGCCTTTACCGCCTCAGCGCCTTTAGCGGTATGGTGCGAAGGGGCGACCGTCACGACCGCATTGCAGAGGCGGCCGCCCCCGTCCTTGCGCGACTTTGTGAGAAAGTGAGTTGGCCGTCTGATCTGTTCGTGCCCGCCGGCGATCGCATGGAATTTCGCGAAACGAGCCGACCGTATAGCCCCTTCGTCCAATCGTTTTCGAGCAAACTCGTTGGCTTGCACGTGGGATGGCTAATGACCGGCGTCGGGCGCGCCTACCTCGCCTGGTGCCCAGAAAGGGAGCGCGAAGCCATTCTGCGGAGACTTCGGCTGTCGGATATTCCCGAGGATCGGCTCGCGCGCGAGCCCAAGCGGCTCGAAGCTATCCTCAGCGAAACGCGCTCCCGGGGCTATGGCACGCGCGATCCTGGCTACCTCAGCGGGCGTTACGGTTCATTGCCGCGCGGCGACGGAATGGCTGCTATCGCCGTGCCGCTTCTGGAAGGCCGGCGTGTCTACGGCTCCATCAACATTCTCTGGATCAGAACGGCCTACACGGTGGAGGACTTCGCCACGCGGCATCTTGCCGATCTGCAACAGGCAGCGCATGAGATCGTCGCCGCGCTGCAGCGCGGCAAGAACTAGCCGATGCCATCGTCAGTTCGCGCACGCGGAAACAGCACACGCCCTCAGATCTTTCGTGTCTTGAGATGGCAGCAGATGACCCGCAGCGTGAAGAGGCTGCCGGGCGGTGTCGGGGCACCGATGCCGCCGGACGAGACCCGTGATGGGCTGCGCTGCGCCCCGAGCCCTGGTTGCCCGCCGCGCCCACCGACGACGCAAGACTGGAAGGTCTGGCCAAGTCCAATCGGATGTTTCGGTTAGGCTCTCCCCCCACCTGACAGCGCCTCTACCCACCGCTGCCCGCCTGTCCTACGCTTCGGGCTTGCGTGAGCCATCACCCCCGGAGCCCCCAATGCCAAAGATCCAGCGCGTCATCGTCCCCGGCGTCCCGAAACCGGTGAGCCACTACTGCCACGTCACGCGTGCCGGCCCGCACGTCTGGGTCGCGGGCGTCGTCGGCACGCGCGCCGACGGCTCAATTCCTGAGGACGTCGTCGCCCAGTTCGACATCGCCATCGAGATGATGGACAAGTGCCTGAAAGCCGTCGGCGCAGGCCCCGAGCACGTCGTCAAGGTCCAGGTCTTCATGACCGACATCACCGAGCGCCCGAAGATCAACCCACGCCGCATCGCCTACTTCGGCGACCATCTGCCGGCCTCGACGCTGGTCGAAGTGAAGGGCCTCGTCGATCCGCGCATGAAGGTCGAGATCGAGTGCCAGGCCTACGTCGAATGACCGGAAAGCGCCCGAGGGCGCGCGAAGGAGTGAAGCATGAGTGATCTCTTGAAAGGCCATCTCGCGGCGGTGACGGGCGCGGGCTCCGGCATCGGCCGCGCCATCGCGCTGGGCTACGCCAGGGAAGGCGCGCGCGTCGTGGTCCTCGATGTCAATCAGGACGCCGGCGCCGAGACGGCGCGGCAGATCGAGGCGGGCGGCGGCAAGGCCTGGAGCTTCCGCCTCGATGTGACGGACCGCGAGGCCTGCACGCGGCTTGCCGCCGACGTCGAGCGCCAGATCGGCAAGGTGTCGGTGCTCGTCAACAACGCCGGCATCAACCGGCGCAACGCCTTCACCGCCGACCCTGACGCGGTGCGCAAGGACTGGGACGACATCATCGCCATCAACCTCGACGGCGTCTTCAACGTCACCCACGCCTTCCTCGGCCAGCTCCGCGCAACGAAGGGGCGCATCGTCAACATCGGCTCGATCCAGTCGTTCATGCACGTGCGCACGCCGAACTCGGCCGCCTACACCGCATCCAAGCACGGCGTCCTGGGCTTCACCCGCGCGCTTGCCGCCGAGCTCGGCAAGGACGGCGTCCGCGTCAACGCCATCGGCCCGGGCCTGATCGAGACGCCGCTCAACGCGCAGGCGCGCGCCAACAATCCGGACTTGGTGGCGACATTCCTGCAGCACACGCCGCTCGGCCGCGCCGGCAAGCCCGAGGACATCGTCGGCCCGGCGATCTTCCTCGCCTCGGACATGTCGGCCTACGTTACCGGCTCGATAGTGATGGCGGACGGCGGCTACCGGACGGTCTGACGCCGGCAGCGCGTTCAGCGCGCGGCGCCGACGAACTCGATGGTGTGCACGGTGCGCCCCGTGGCGAGATCGACGATGGCGACGCCGCTCGCCGACGGGCTCTCGAAGTGGACGGCCAGCCGGTTGCCGGCGAGCGACAGCGTGCGCACGACCGCGCCTTGCGGCAGCGCGAGCTTGATTTCAGATGGCGCCTGGACCGAGGGCGGGACGGCGATTGCGTCCGCTGCGCTCGGCACGCGGCTCATGAGCTGCACGATGCGCCCGATCACCACCGCGAAGCCGAGGAGAAGGACTGCGCCCATGGCAATCACGGCGATGCGAAGCTTGCGAATCTGGGACTCGGTCAGGAAGGGCGGCGCAGCACCAGCTCCCGCCGGGCCGGTATCTCGTCTCTCATTCATGGCGCGCCTGCGTTTTCCCGCCAGCTCCCATGTTCCCGTGGCGGAGTCCGCATGACCGGCGACACGGCGAGAGCGATCAACGCGACGGTCGCGGCCGACGAGGCGGGGCTGCGGCTCGACCGTTTCCTCGCCTCCCGCCTTTCCGACATCTCGCGCTCGCGCCTCCAGGCGCTGATCCGTGCCGGCGCCGTCACGTTGAACGGCGCGACGATAGGGGACGCCGGCTTGAGGGTCAAACCCGGCGACACGGTTCGCGTCGCCGTTCCGGAGCCGGAGCCGGCGGGCCCCGCGCCCGAGGCGATCCCTCTCGACATCGTCTACGAGGACGAGGCGCTGATCGTCATCGACAAGCCGCCGGGTCTGGTCGTGCATCCGGGCGCCGGGCATGCCGCGGGAACGCTTGTCAACGCGCTTCTCGCCCACTGCGGCGCGGGGCTGTCCGGCATCGGCGGCGTGCGCCGGCCGGGCATCGTGCACCGGCTCGATAAGGACACGAGCGGGCTCCTCGTCGTCGCCAAGACCGACGTCGCCCACAAGGGCCTCGCCGACCAGTTTGCCGCCCACGGCCGCGACGGCCGCCTGGAGCGCCGCTATGTCGCGCTCGTGTGGGGTGCGATGCCGCGGCCGTCTGGCGCGATCGACCTGCCGCTTGCGCGCAGCTCCCAGAACCGCACGAAGATCGCCGTCTCGGGCCGGGAGGACGCCCGCCACGCGATCACGCATTGGCGACGCCTTGAAGTCTTCGAAGATCGCGAGGGCACACCGATTGCGAGCCTCGTCGAGCTTGCGCTTGAAACCGGGCGCACGCACCAGATCCGCGTGCACATGGCCCACATCGGGCATCCGGTGATGGGGGACGCCATCTACGGCGCCGGGTTCAAGGCGAGCATCTCTCGGCTGACCGACCCCGCCGCCGCGGCCCTTCGCGCGCTCGCGCGCCAGGCCCTGCACGCGGCAATGCTTGGCTTCGTGCATCCGGTGACGGGCAAGCGTCTGTCCTTCTCACGCCCTCCGCCCGCCGACATGCAGCGGCTCATCGAGGCGCTCCGGGCCCCAAGCGATGCGCAATCGCCGGGCCGGCCGGAGAGGCGGCGTCAGAGCCAGCCCTTGCGGCGGAAATAGAGAAACGGCAGGACCGCCGAGACCACCATCAGTGCGATCGCGATCGGGTAGCCGAAGGGCCACTGCAGCTCCGGCATGTGTCTGAAGTTCATGCCATAGATCGAGGCGATGAGCGTCGGCGGCATCAGCGCGACGGAGGCGACCGAGAAGATCTTGATGATGTTGTTCTGTTCGTAGTTGATCATCCCGAGCGTGGCGTCGAGCAGGAATCCGATGCGGCCGGTGAGGAATCTCATGTGCTCCATGAGCGAGGACACGTCGCGCTGCGCAACGGCCACCCGCTCGAGGAGACGCGGATCCTCCTGGCGCTCTTTCAGGACAATGGTCAGGTAGGTGAGCAGCCGGTCGAGGGAAAACGCGCTTTCCTGCGCCCGCGATGTGATGTCGCCCTCCTTGCCGGCCGCCTTGAGCAGGACATCGAGCCGGCGTCCACGCGTCTGTTGGCCCCCCTTGATTTCGAAGACGGCGTGCGCCGTCTTCTCGACTTCGTCCTGGATGCGCTCGATGAGGTCGGCCTGCCGGTGGATGAGGCTTTCCAGAAGACCGAGCAGGATCGCCGCAGCCGAATTGCAGGGAAGGTCGCCCTTTTCGACGCGCGCCAGGAAAATCGGGATCGCCTTCGGTTCCGAATAGCGCACCGTGACAAGGCGCGAGCCGGCGAGGATGAACGTCAGGGTCGACGTCGACGGCATCATCGCCTCCAGATTGTAGACGATGAAGGCGGTCATGAAGGCCGCGCCGTTCTCCTGGTAGAGCCGGTTCGAGGCCTCGATTTCGCGCGTCTCGGCCCGCGTCGGAATGGAGATGCCGAGCTCTCCTTCGACAAATGCGTCCTCTTCCGGCGTCGGGTTGAGCAGATCGATCCAGACGGTCTGCGGCGCAAGCTTCAAGGCCCCCTCGGACTTGCGGAGCTGCGCGCCCTCCAGGCTGAAGCTCGTGATCATGCGGCCTCTTTGGCGACGGTCTCAGGTCCACTGTTCGGCGCGCGGCGGCCGCATACTCGGCAGCGGCAGCTTCCATCTCCCATAGACCAGTTCGATGGCGAGGACGGCAAGCACGCCGAGGACGACGAAGTTCTCAGGTTTCGCACCGACGCCCAAGAGCGTCGCCGAAATGTTGGTGATCTGCTCGTACTGGAAGACGGCGTAGCCCGAGGCGAAGATCGTCGACAGCTGCGCCGCGTTCAAACCGGAACCGCCGACCCGCCTCAGGAAGTAAATGATGAGAAGCATCGACCAGAACGCGACGACGACGCTGAGCCGAACCTCGAACCCCGGTTTGTCGCGCCCGAACAGAACGTAGGACGTTTGCAGATAGCCGTAGTCCATGAGCAGCCAGAACAGCATCGCGAACGAGCCGACGATGATGCCTCTGTCGATCTGCTCCAATCGTCCAGGGTAGACGAGCTGGATTCGCTGTTGCCAGAGCACGAGCAGAGCGCTCACCACGACCAGCACGATGATGAAGAATGCCTTGGCGAAGGTGAGCAGCGTCTCCGTTCGCGACGTGTCGGATCGCGTGCGCTCGTTGAGATGAAGCGCCGCCACATGACTTGCAAATTGTGCCTGCACCTTGCAGCAGGCGGACGCCGACATGCGCGCATTGGCCGGGAAGCAGTGCCGCGCTGCGGTGAGGTATGGCGGGGGCTCCATCAAGAGGTCCGGCTTGCAGGGGCGTGCGAACTCGGTGATGGTCTGCCGGTCAAGCGCCGCGGCTCGCAGCCGCTGCAAAGTTGCAAGCACCGGCTGTCGCTGGCATGGTCGACCGGCTTCGTCGACGCAATCCGGCACCGGCGCCGCGCGATCCTCCTTGAGGGCGGCCGGCGCCACTTCCCAAATGCCCCTGAGACTCTTTGAGCCGAGGTCGTAGGTGAACCAAGCCGCGGCGGCGATCACGCCGACCGTTCCAATGCTGTAGCGCAAAGGCCCGAACCGGATGGCCAGCGGCTTGTCCCGCCCGCGCCAGTAGAAGTCGGTGAACACGACGGCGGGAATGTAGTAGGCGGCGAGCGCGACGATGCCGAACACCGGAAAGAAGAAGAAGATGTGGCTGTGGGCGGCAATCAGCGTCTGCCAGTCGAGGTCGCGATACTCAAGATAGAGCTGCGCCGTCGAAGCGATGAACGAGAGACCGAGCAGGCTGAAAATCGTTGCGACGAAGGCATGGGCCGCGGGCGCCAGCCGCTCCGGTCTGGCATCTGCGCCGATGTTGCCACCGCCGGCTCGCGCGGCTTGCGAAGTCATGCCATGCCTCCCACGCACGATTACGCCATCCCCCGACCAATCGCAATTTCTCACGGCGCCCGGGAACCGCTGACCCGGCGACAACTCATTCCTGGAAGGCTTTTTCCCTGGTGCTTTTCACCGCCGGCAGCACGACGGCAAGCAGCAGGAGGGCGGAAAGCCCGAGAAGGGTTGCGCTGATCGGACGCGTGAGGAAGACGGTGGCGTCCCCGTGGGCGAGCAGGAGCGCGCGCCGCAGATTCTCCTCCATCATCGGGCCGAGGACAAATCCGAGCAGCAGCGGCGCCCCTTCGCAGCCCGTCTTGAGGAAGAAATAGCCAATGAGCCCGAACAGCGCCGTAAGGCCCACTTCAAATGCGCTGTTGTTGAGGCTGTAGACGCCGATGCAGCAGAACAGCAGGATCGCCGGAAAGAGCAGCCGGTAAGGTACAGAAAGCAGCCGGACCCAGATGCCGATCAACGGCAGGTTGATGACGATGAGCATCAGGTTGCCGATCCACATCGAGGCGATCAATCCCCAGAAAAGGTCGGGTTGCTTGGTCATCACCTGCGGCCCGGGCTGGATGCCGTGGATCATCATCGCGCCAATCATGAGCGCCATGACCGGATTGGGCGGGATGCCAAGCGTGAGCAGCGGAATGAAGGACGTCTGCGCGCCGGCGTTGTTCGCGGCCTCTGGCGCCGCAACACCCTCGATGGCGCCCTTGCCGAAGCGGCTCGGATCGCGCGCGATCTTTTTCTCGAGCGTATAGGCGGAGAAGGCCGAGAGCACCGCGCCGCCGCCGGGCAAGACGCCGAGCAGGGAGCCGAGAAACGTGCCGCGCAGGATCGGCGGCAGGCTGTCACGGAAGTCCTTTGCCGTCGGCATCAGACCTTTGATCGGTTGCGTAAGGACGCTGCGCTCCTGCCGCTTCGACAGGTTGCTGATGATCTCCGCCAGTCCGAATATGCCAAGCGCGATCGGCACGAAACCGAGCCCGTCGGACAGCTCGGGAATGCCGAACGTGAAGCGCTGCCTGCCGGTGTTCACGTCGGTTCCGACCAGCCCGAGAAACAACCCCACGAGGATCATCGCGACGGCCTTGAGGATGCTGCCTTGCGCCAGCACCACCGCGGCAATCAATCCGAAGACCATGAGCGAGAAATATTCGGCCGCGCCGAAACTCTGGGCCACCTTCGTCAGCGGCGCAGAGAACAGGGCAACGAGCACGGTGGCGAAGCAGCCGGCGATGAACGAGCCGATGGCCGCGATGGCGAGCGCCGCCCCGGCCCGGCCCTGCCGCGCCATCTGATAGCCGTCGAGACAGGTGACGACAGACGAGCTTTCGCCCGGCATGTTGACGAGAATGGCCGTCGTCGAGCCGCCGTACTGCGCCCCATAGTAGATGCCGGCGAGCATGATCAGCGCCGGCACCGGCGACAGCGAGAACGTGAACGGAAGCAGCATGGCGATCGTCGGCACCGGGCCGATGCCCGGAAGAACGCCGATGAGCGTGCCGAGCAGGGCTCCGATCAAGCAGAAGATCACGTTCTGCAGCGTGAAGGCGACTGCGAAGCCTTGCGCGAGATTGCTGAGAACATCCATGCTCGAAGCCTGCCTGTCAGCGCACGATTGTCAGCAGCGGCTTGATGACCGTCGCCTTGAGGAATTGCCATCCATCCATCACGTAGGTCGACTTCAGGTTGAGTCCGAGGCCGTCGACAAACACGATGATGCAGGCCGCGCCGAGCCCGAGGGCGAGCGCAACCCGCTCGAGCATGGTGAGCAACGGCACGCTGCGTGCGTGCGACACGATGGCCAACGCCATGACGACCGCGGCCGCCGCCAGGAGCCAGTTGGCGGCCAGTCGCGTGCCGGCGATCTGCGCGAGCTTTCCGGCAGTGCCGGGCCAAAGGAAGATCGCAAGCAGGATGGCGAGCACGGCAAGCAGCGCGCGCTCGAAGCGCGACGGCTCAGGCTCAGCGACGCCGCCGACGAGCACCGAACCGAGAATCGCCACCTCCAGGCCGAAGCCCTCGAGCGCGGCGCCGAAAACCAGGACCGCCGAGAGGATCGCAAGCGTCTGGCCCCAGGCCCAGGCCTCCATCGGCTCGCCGCGCCTGACAATGCCGATCAGCGTGATGAGGCCGCCGAGGCCAAGGAGCAGCCAGCACAAGAGCTTCGGAAGGAAGCCCGCACCCATCCTTGCCGCCGTGCCAAAGGCGTAGTCAGTTCCGATCCAAAGCCCGAGCGCCGCAAGCCCCATGAAAAAGAGGCCGGCCCAGACATCCTTGTCGATGGTCAACTGCATGCCCCCCGAGCGTGCGCCTGTATCGGCGCGAAGCTTAAAAGATCGCCGGTGGTCTGGCCAGAATGCTCACGCCGAGGCTGTTGCGGCAAGGTCACTTTGCGGGCTGCGATGACCCCTCTTGCCACCACCGGTCGAGGGCGAGCACGACGAGGCCCGCCACCAGACCCCAGAAAGCGGCCCCGATGCCCGAGAGCGTGAGGCCGGACGCGGTGATGACGAACGCCGTCACGGCGGCGAACCGCTCCCTTTCCTCGGCCAGCGCGGCGCCGAGCGCCCCGACGAGGGAGCCGATGAGGCCAAGGCCGGCAATGGTCCTGATCAGTGGTGCGGGAAAGGCGGCGAAGAGCGCCACCAGCGATGCCCCGAGAAGAGCGAGGCTGCAGTAGACGAAGAGATAGGCGATGCCAGTGCGCCATCGCTCCTTCGGGTCGGGATGGGCATCCGGCCCGGTGCAGATCGCTGCGGTGATGGCCGCGAGATTGATCGAGTGTGCCCCGAGCGGGGCAATCAGCAGCGAGGCAAGGCCGGTGACCCGCAAGGCCGAAGCGAACGGCGGCTCGTAGCCGGAGGCCTTGATCACCGCCGCACCCGGCAGATTCTGCGACGCCATCGTGACGAGATAGAGCGGCACGCCAAGACCGATGAGCGCGGCCGCGTCGAAGCTGGGCGCGACGAGCACGAAGCCGGCCAGAGCGACCTCGGGCCAGGCCTTGATCAGGCCGAGGCCGGCGGCGAGCGCAATGCCGCCAGCGATGACGAGGAGCATGGCTGCGGCGGAACTCTTCAGCCGCACGATGAGAAAGAGAAACACGAGCGGAAGCACCAGCGCAGGCGCCGCCGGCGCTGCTTCGACCATCTGCAGGACGAAGCGCACCAGGACGCCCGCCAGCATGCCGGCCGCCACCGAGGCCGGAATCCGCCGGATCGCACGATCGAGCGGACCGACATAGGCGGTCGCAACGAGAAGGGCGCCGGCAAACAGGAATGCCCCCACCGCCGCCTCCATCTGCACGTTGCCGGCCGTCGCCGCGATCACCGCCGCGCCCGGCGTCGACCAGGCGGTGATGACCGGCACCTTGTGCCGCCACGACAGATAACCGCTGCTGAGCCCCATCGACAGGCAGAGAGCCATGACCCAGGAGGTCGTCTGCGCCGGGGTCGCGCCCACGGCCTCGGCCGCAGCGAGCACGATCGCGAGCGCCCCGGCGAGGCCAACCAGCGCCGCGACCAGCGCCGCCGTCACCACAGAGAATTGCATTGAGTATCCCCCTGTCACGGACTAGCAATGTCCGCGCCTGCTGTCACGCTGTCGCCGGGCGACCGGCGCGGTGAGAACCCGCAAGATCGCGGCGGATGCGAGGCCGGTCAGCCGCAATTCCGCCACCGCCGTCAACCCATGTCGCCGGCAGCCCCGAGGCCCCGCAACCGACCCGAAGGAAGTGCTACTGATGGCTTCTCCAAGCCCCACCCGTCTCGCCACGCTGCTGATCGGCCTTGCGCTGATCGCGTCACTCCTGCGTCCCGCCGTGGCGCAGGACCAGGTTGTCGCCCGCGTCAACGGCAAGCCCATCACCGAGGCCGACATGAGCCTCGCCGAGGCCGAGATCGGCAATGACCTGGGGTCGATCCCGCCCGAGCAGCGCCGCCGCGTCCTCGTCGAATACATCATCGAGAATCAGCTCTTCGCCGAGGCGGCCGACGGCGACAGGCTGGGCTCGGGACCTGCGTTCGATGCCCGCATGAAATATTGGCAGCGGCGCGCGCTCCGCGATACCTACTTCGACCGCACCGTGCGGGAGACGGTCACCGAGGCCGATGCGCGGAAGCTCTACGATTCCCAGCTCGCCGCAGCCAAGCCGCAGGAGGAGGTGCGCGCCCGGCACATCCTTGTCGAGAGCGAGGAGCAGGCGAAAGAGATCTTCGAGAAGATCGCGCACGGCGAGGATTTCGCCCGCATGGCGAAGCAGTTCTCGAAGGACCCCGGCAGCAAGGAAGACGGCGGCGATCTCGGCTACTTCACGCGCGGTCAGATGGTCCCGGTCTTCGAGGAGACCGCCTTCAAGCTGAAGAAGGGCGACGTCTCGCAGCCGGTGCGCAGCCAGTTCGGATGGCATCTGATCAAGGTCGAGGATCGCCGTCAGCGCGGCGCGCCGCCGTTCGAGCAGATCAAGGATCGCATCATGGCGGCCATGATCCACAGAAAGGCGCAGGAGGTCGCGCAATCGCTGCGGGACAAGGCGAAGCTCGAGTTCCTCGATCCGGCGATCAGGGCCGAGGTCGAGAAGGACAACCAGATTCGCCCGGCGCCGCAAGGGCAGAAGCGATAGCTCGGGAGCGACCGCCGCCGGACGAGGCCGCCCACGCGGCTTCAGCGCCCGGCGCCGGCTTGGTCGCACCTTTGAGCTGCGACCCGACCCGCCGCCGATCCTGATCGCCCGGACCGCCCCCGTCAGGCCGCCGCCTTGCCCTCGGGAAGAATCTTGTCGGCCATCACCTGGCAGCGGCGCATGAGCCGCCGCTCGTCCGGCCCGTAGTCGGCAACCGCGTTGTGCATGGTCCACAGATTATCCCAGGCCAGCACGTCGCCCTTCGTCCACTGGTGGGCGTACTGGTACTTCGGGTCGAGCTGATGCCTGAAGAGGAAGGCGAGGATCTCGTCACTCTCTTTCGGGTCCATGCCGTCGATCTTCGTCACATAGCCGACGTTGCAGTAGAGCGCCGTCCTGCCGCTCACCGGATGCTTGAGGAAGATCGGATGCGAGACCGGCGGTTTCTGCTTTCTTTGCGCCTCAGTGAGCGGCGGCCGCGTGCTGCCCGGGCGCTTGCGCATCTCCTCCCAGAACTTGTTGAAGTCGTGCGTTGCGGTACGCCCGGCGAGGCGCGTCTTGAGCTCGGCCGGCAGGTCGTCGTAGGCGGCGCACATGTCGGCAAAGAGCGTCGCTCCGAGCGGCCGGCCGTCGCGAACCGGCACCTCGATCGCGTGCAGCACGTTGAGGAACGCAATCGGCTGAGAGTACGACATGTCGGTGTGCCAGTCCTGTCCGGCATCCTTGAGCCCGATGGGGCGGCCGTTCTCGACGATGTTTGAAAGGATCATCACCTCGGGATGCCCCGGCACCACGTAGGCGCCGGCCGCCACGTTCACCTCGAGCGAGCCGAAGCGGGCGGAGAACGCCTTCTGCTGCTCGGGCGACAGGCTCTGGTTGGGAAAGCAGAGCACGGCATGGTCGCCGAATGCCTTGAGGATCAGCTGATAGTCGGCCTCGCTCAGCGGCTTGGCGAGGTCGATGTCCTCGATCCGGCAACCGAGCCGGCCCGTCCCTCGAACGATGCGCGTCATGGGTGTGCTCCCTGTCTCTGACGGGTCCCCAAAAGGGAACCGCCGGTCCATGGCGAAGACAACCAGTTGTGACACGTCGCCGCAAGCGCGCCAGCATCATGCCTGACCTCGCACGGCCCGACCGTTGGCAGCCTGCGGACGCTGCGACTATGATTGGCGCGATCCACGCCATCATTGCCGGTCCTGGCACCGGCGCACCCAGTCTGACCGGAGATCTGCCCCATGGTGATGAAGCCCCTCGCAGCCGATGTCGTCGTCGTCGGCGCCGGTAACGCCGCCTGCTCCGCCGCGATGGCGGCCCGGGAGACCGGGGCGAGCGTCATCATGCTCGAGGCGGCACCGAAAGAGGAACGGGGCGGCAACTCGACCTACACCGCCGGCGCCCTGCGGCTCGTCTACAACAGCGTCGAGGACGTGAAATCGCTCGTCGACCTCACCGAGGCCGAGATCGCCGTGCGCGACTTCGGCACCTACACCGAGGAGCAGTACTTCGACGACATGTACCGCATGACGCGCTACCGGACCGACCCGGAGCTGTGCGATGTGCTCGTCAAGAACTCGACGGCGACCTGGCAGTGGTGGAGAAAGCACGGCGTCAAGTTCCAGACGAGCGAAGGCCGCCAGGCGTTCAAGGTCGACGGCAAGTTCAAGTTCTGGGGCGGGCTTTGCATCGAGACCTGGGGCGGCGGCCACGGCCTCATCGACAGCGAGCACGCGATCTGCGCGAAAAACGGCGTCGACATCCGCTATGAGACCGCCGGGCAGTCGCTCATCACCGACGACGACGGCGGCATCATCGGAGTGAAGGCTCGACAGAAGGGCCGCACGTTCGACATCCGCTGCGGCGCGGTGGTGCTCGCCTGCGGCGGCTTTGAGTCGAACGCCGAAATGCGCTGCCGCTACATGGGCCCCGGCTGGGAACTCGCCAAGGTGCGCGGCACCCGCTTCAACACGGGCGCCGGCATCAACATGGCGCTCGCGATCGGCGCCATGCCGCACGGCCACTGGTCCTCGGGCCATGCCGTCGGCTGGGATTTTAACGCGCCGCCCTTCGGCGACCTCACCGTCGGCGACAATTTCCAGAAGCACAGCTATCCGCTGGGCATCATGGTCAATGCCCTCGGCAAGCGCTTCGTCGACGAAGGCTACGACTTCCGCAACTACACCTACGCGCGCTACGGCCACGTCATCAAGGAGCAGCCGGACATGATGGCCTGGCAGATCTTCGACAAGAAGGTTCTGCACATGCTGCGGGGGGAGTACCGGATCAAGCGCATGACCAAGGTCTCGGCCAACACGCTCGAGGAACTGGTTACGAAGCTGGAGGGCGTCGACGCGAAGGCGTGCCTCGCCGAAATCAAGGCCTACAACGCGGCCGTGATGACCGAGGTGCCGTTCAATCCGGCCATCAAGGACGGCCGCGGCACGCGCGGGCTCGCCATTCCGAAATCGAACTGGGCGAACGTGCTCGATGAGCCGCCCTTCGAGGCCTACCAGGTGACCTGCGGCCTCACCTTCACGTTCGGCGGCCTCAAGATCAACACCCTTTGCGAGGTCGAGCACACCGACGGCCACTCGATTCCGGGCCTATTCGCCGCCGGCGAACTGGTCGGCGGCCTCTTCTATCACAACTATCCGGGAGGAACCGGTCTCACCTCCGGCGCGGTCTTCGGCAAGATCGCCGGCGAAGGCGCCGGCGCCTTCGCCCTCGGCAAGCGGCAGCGCCAAGGCTGACGGGCGCTCAGCCGGCCCATCGGGCAACAGACCGTCGCGACCGCGGAACGGCCCGACGTTCTCGGTCGCTCCGCGACTGTCTGACGTCGGCTCAGCGTGCGCCCAGAAATTCCCGCTTCACCGCTGCCGTGTGCGCGCCGAGTGCGGGCACGTCGGACTGCGATGCAGGATCGGGCGCGCCGGGCCAGCGGGCAGGCGCCGCCGGCATCCGGACCGGCCCCTTGACGGTGCCGACGGTCTGCATCCTCAGATGCGGATGTTCGGCGAGCCCCTTCCAGTCGTTGACGCGCCCGAAGGCAATGTCGGCGGCATCGAGCTTGGCGATTGCCTCCGCCGCATCGTGCGCCGAGAACCACGCCTGCACCGCGCCGTCCGTCTCCGGCCGGTTGGCAAGCCGCGCCGGACTTGTCGCGAACTTTGGATCGCTGCCGAGTTCCGGCCGCCTGAGCACCTTCGACGCCAGCGCCCGCCATTCGCGGTCGTTCTGGATCGAAATCAGCACGGGCACCCCATCCCGCGTCGTGAACACGCCATAGGGTGCAAGCGAGGTGTGCGAGAGGCCGATGCGCTTTGGCGGCGCGCCGTAGAGGCCCTGCAGCAATGGCACGCTCATGAACTCGGCCATGCAGTCGAACATCGAGACGCGAATGTGCGCACCGTTGCCGGTGCGCCCGCGCGCAATCAGCGCCTCGAGGATCGCCTCGTAGGCATGGAGGCCTGAGGCCACATCGACGATCGAGACGCCGACCCGCGAAGGACCCGAGGCGTCGCCCGTCACCGACGCAAGGCCCGACTCGGCCTGAATCAGCAGATCGTAAGCCTTGCGCTGCGCATAAGGTCCCTCCTCGCCGTAGCCCGAGATCGAGCAGGCGATGAGCCGCGGAAAGCGCCGGCAGAGCTCGTCCGGGTCGAGCCCGAGCTTCTTGAGCGCACCGGGCTTCAGGTTCTGCACGAGCACGTCGGCCTTGGCCAGCATGGCGAGCAGAAACTCGCGATCCTCAGGCTGGGTCAGGTCCGCGACAACCGACTCCTTGCCGCGGTTGAGCCAGACGAAATAGACGCTTTCGCCCGCGAGCAGCTGGTCGTAACCGCGGGCGAAGTCGCCCTCCGGCCGCTCGATCTTGATGACACGGGCACCGGCGTCCGCAAGCCGGCGACCGCACATCGGCGCGGCCACGGCCTGCTCGAGGGAGATGGCGAGAATGCCATCGAGGGGTCTGATCCTCATCCTGTCCTGATCCTGCCGTTCGCTTAAGGGATGCGGCCAGCTTGCGCTCAGACGCCGCGACACCGCTTGCGCATGAAGAGATGCCAGGGGTCCGGGAACTCGCCAACAGGGACTTCGATCAACGCCGGCTCGCCGCTCGCGATCGCATCGCGCAGCGCGCCCGTCAGTCCCGCCGGATCGCGCGCCCGCTGCGAGCGGATGCCGAAGCTCTCGCCGAGCTTCACGAAATCCGGATTCTTGAGGTCGCTCGCGATGACGCGGCCCTCGTAGTTGAGCTGCTGCATCCGTTTGACGTTGCCGTAGGCGTTGTCGGTGAAGACGACGGCCACCACCGGGATGTTGTACTTCGCGGCGGTCGCGAGCTCCTGCACGCCGAACATGAAGCCGCCGTCGCCCGAAATCGACACCACGGGCTTGTCCGGCAGCGCCGCCTTGACGCCGAGCGCCGTGTTATAGCCCCAGCCGAGCGTTCCCTGATAGCCCGAGGCAATGTAGGTGCGGGGCCGGTAGACCGGATACATCACCCGCGCGCAGTAGCAAACCTGCGTCAGCTCTTCGACAACGATCCCGTCTTCCGGAACGGCGGTGCGGATCGCATCGATCCAGCGCCTCTGCGGGGCGAGCGGCGCGAGCTCGGCGTCGACCGTCTTGTTCACCGCCGCGATCTCGTCGGCTCGGCTCTCGCGCTTGGCCAGATGCCGGGGCAGGCGCTTCAACAGCGCGCGCAGACCTTCCGCCGCATCAGCGATGATGGCGACATCCGGTTTGCGGATGCGCCCCGGCCGGGTCGGGTCGATGTCGAGATGGATGATCTTCATCTGGTCGTCCGTACCCCAGTCGTGCTGCTGGTGGAGCCGCGTGCCGACGCCGAGCACAACGTCCGCCGTGCGCCAGAGGTGATAGCCGTGCGACAGCCGCACCGAGAGCCTGTGCCGGTTGTCCAGAACGCCGGCGCCGGTGCGGAACGACATCACCGGCGCCTCGAGCATCTCGGCGAGCTCGCGCACCTCGGATGCCGCGCCGGCCGCCCCGCCGCCGACCGAGATCAGCGGCCGCTTCGAGCCAGCGAGCAGCTTCGCTGCCGCCTCGATGGCGTCGTCGTCGATCTTTGGCGTCTGGCGCACGACCTTCTCGTCGTCGAGCGCCACTTCCGCCGCCCGCTTCCACACATCCCAGCCGCATTCGATACCGACCGGCCCGGGCACGCCCGAAAGAAGCTGCCGGAACGCCTCCTTGGTCTTCGGTCCGGCGTCCTCCGGACCGCTGATGTGCTCGGCCCACTTGGTGAGCGTCCTCATGATGCCGAGCTGGTTCGGGATCTCGTGCAGGAAGCCAAGCCCCTTGCCGATGCGCGCCTCGAAGATCTGACCCGAGATGGCGAAAACCGGCGCACCGAGCGACTGCGCCGTTGCCAGCGCCGTCGTGGTGTTGAGGAACCCCGGTCCCGGCACGACGCAGTAGGCCTGCGGTCTGCCGGTCGCCAGCGCCGCGCCAAGCGCCATGTAGGCGGTCGCCTGCTCATGCCGCGCATTGATCGGCCGGATCGCCTGTCCGATCCGCGCCAACGCATCGAAGAAGTCGTCGTTTTGCACCCCGGGCAGACAGTAGAGCGTGTCGATGCCGTTGGCGATCAGTGTCTTGATGACGCTTTCGGCTGCATTGAGCCTGGCGAGATTGGTTGCTGCCATGGGGTCGGGTCTCCCGCTCTCCGAATGCTTGAAAGGAGGTCGCCGCGCGCCTTGACGGCGGCCGCGACCGTCGCACGGTTTCGTTCCATTGGCCAGCAACGCCGGCGGATCCGGACTATCCGGCCATGGTGAGTCCGCCCGAGACCGAAATCACCTGGCCGGTGATGTAGGCCGCATCGTCGCTCGCGAGGAATGCGATGATGCCCGGCAGATCGTCCGGCTGCCCAAGACGCTTTAAGGGAATGCCGCGTTTGAGGCCCTCGTAGGCGCGCTCTCCCTGCTCGCCCGCGCCCAGGAACTCGCGCAGAAGCGGCGTATCCGTCGGCCCCGGACAGACGCAGTTGACCGTAACGCCTGCACGAGCCATCTCACGCGCCATCGTCTTCGTGAACGCGATCAGGCCGCCCTTACACGCGGAATAGACTGCCTCCATGGACGAACCGACGCGGCCGGCGTCCGAGGCGATGTTGACCACGCGCCCCCGCCTCCTCGCCTGCATCCCCTTGAGCACCGTATGATGCAGGTTGAGCGGTCCGTAGAGATTGATGGCGACGATCTTCTGCCAGATCGCCGGGTCGGTATCGAGAAAGTAGGCGAATTTGTCCCAGCCGGCGTTGTTCACCAGGATGTCGGTTGCGCCGCACTTCGATTCGAAGGCCGCAACCGCTGCCGCGACTGCCGCATAGTCCGTGATATCGACCGCATGGGCGCTGGCGCCGTTGCCGATCTCGGACGCGACCTTCGCGGCCGCCTCGCCCCGCAAGTCGAAGACGCCGACCTTGCACCCTTCCTCGGCAAGCCGCCGGCAGATCGCGGTCCCGATGCCGCCGGCGCCGCCGGTCACGATTGCCGCCTTGCCCTTCAGTCCACGCATGGACACCCCTTCGAGCTCAAGTTCCGATATGGCAAGAAAGCCTAGCGCCGGGAAACGGCGGCGGCCAGCCGCAGAATGACGCCTGATGACCGCGGGCGGCGACACAAGACGAGACCCAGAGCAGCCGATCGCCGCGCCGGACGGCGATGCGGGATTTCCGCGGGAGGCCTCGCCGCGCCGGAGACCCCGTGCCAGCAACCCGCTGTTCCGGCACAGAGGTGCCGTCAGATGCCGAGCGTCGCGATCCGCCCCAATTTCCGCCGTGCGGCCGGCCTATGCGAGGATCAGGGGGCTTGAGGCCCCATCAGGGGATTGCGCATGCGCTGTCTCGTCACGGTGATCGCCGGCTTGCTGCTGGCGGTATCGGCCAACACTGCGGCCGCGGAAGAGAAAGTCCCGCAGGAGGTCGTCTGGATGAGCGGCGAGGAGATCCGGCAAAGCTTTGCTGGCAAGAGCCTCGCCGGCGTCTACCCGAGCGATCAGCTCTGGTCCGAGCACATTTTCGCGGACGGCCGGACCGATTACCGCGAGGGAGGCAAACACTGGCAGGGGGAATGGTGGGTGACCGAGCAGGAGTTCTGTTTCCGCTATCCCTTGCCGGGCAACGGGGGGTGTTTTCGCGTCGTCCGGGTCAACCGGAATTGCTATGAGCTCTACGAGATCCTCGGCATGCCAGGGCGCGCCGAGTCGCCATGGTCCCCCGCCGCAGGCTGGAACGGACGCATGTGGCTTGCGAGCGAGCCGCCGACCTGTCCCGAGCGGCCTGTCAGCTGACATCCGGCGGGTTGACGGCGAGCAGCGGAGCGATCAGACCGGCGAGCAGGCGCGCCGTCGCCACCTCCTCGGTGCCGTACTGCCCTTGCGTGCCGGACAGATTGAGCGTTCCGAGCCGACGGCCCGAGACCCTCACCTGGGCGTTGAGAATGGCCGTGATGCCGAGCGCAAAGAGCCTCTCGTGATCGGCAAACACGCGCCGGATGGCGTCCGCGTCGGCCGCCAGGAAGCAGCCATCCGCGGCCATGACCGCGTGATTGACGGTGTAGGCGGCAAGCGACTTGCGTCCGCCGACGGGATAGGCGGGGTCGCTCGAATAGACCCGGACCACCTCGCCCGCCGGCTCGTCGTACCTGAGCACGGTCAGCAGCCGGAAGCCGCACGTCGCCTGGGCGATTGTCGCGACCGCGGCGAAGGCTGTCGCGGCGGGCTCCTCGCCGACAGCGCGCAGTACCTCGTCGATATGGGCGCGGGTGAGCTTCATGCCGCCTCCCTCTCGCGCCGCCGCGAGCCGGGCGTGCCGCCCGCGCTGCCCTCGCACAGGCCGGAGGCCTCACCGGATGCGATGACGGCCGAGCTCTCCTCCCTTGAACCGCCAGCGCACCAGAAAGACCTGCACGCCACCGAGAACGGCGAGGAACGACGGGATGAACACAAACGTGAAATGCCACGTGGCATCCGAGAGGGGAATGAGACCGTCGGAGAACAGCAGCGACGTCGACACGAAGGACCAGAGATAATCAAAAACTCCATAATACATGAGGTAGTAGACCGCGTAGAACTCCAGGATCGAAAAGAAGAACTGATAAGCGAAGGGCCAGTCCTGGTCCCAGTGGAAGCGCTGGATCTGGATATAGACGACATCGAGGATGAGGCCGAGAAGCAGAATGAGTGTGATGAAGAGAAACGGGTAGTAGAAAACCGACTGCGTGACGGGCGGCGGCCACTGCCATGCGGACTGGTACATGGAAAACAGGAACGTCACCGGCAAACCGATGAACACGTAGAGCAGAAGCCGCGTGTGCCAGCGACCGAGAAGCGTCGGGATCATGGTTCAATGCTCTCGTCTGATGTGACGGCTCGAGGCTCGTGTGCGCGCGCCGCGGTCGGCCGGGGTGTTGTCATGGCGACCTGCCGAGGCACCACTTGAGCCATTGTGTCGCCGACCGGATCGGTCCGAACCGCGAGACGCCGGGCGCGCCCAGAAGCGCCATGTGGTCGACGGAACGCAGCGCCGCATACTGCAGGCCAAGGAAACTGTCGACCGCCGCATAGGGGCCGTTGGCCGTCACGACGCCCGCGGCCCAGACGTGACCGCGTCCGTTCTGCAGTCCGGGAATCTCGAAGGCGGTGTTGACGGCGAGCCCCGAGAGCCTCAGCTCGGCGCCCTCGCCGGCGGCCTTGTTTCTTGCGAGATCGTAGGTGCGGATCAGGTCGGCGATGAGTGGGGTCTCGTCGATGCGCGCGACGAGGCCGGTGCAATCGACGATGAAATCCGCGGCGAGATCGACATTCTCCTGATGCTGCGCCGTCGATTCGAGCCGCGTCACCAGCCTGCCGCCACGCTCCGAGATCGAGGCGACCTTGCCGTAGAAGACCTTGTACCAACCCTCCTTGGCGCCGGTCTCGATGATCCGATTCCAGTCGTCCCGGTCGGCGGTGGTGGTGCCGCCCCACGTCGCGAGCAGCTTGGCCCGCTCCTCGGGCGAGGCGTTCTCGAGGCGCTCGCGCAAGGTGCCGCCCCAGCAGGATTTCGGCCAGTTGAAGGGTTGCAACTCGACGTCGTTGCGCACGGGCCGCTGCGCCAGATCGTACTTGTTGCCCTGTCTCACCGGCGAGCGGACAAGATGCAGGAGGCGGATGTCCTTGTTCTTCTGTCGCGCTTCGAAGACGCGCTGGATGACGCGGGAGGCGACGATGCCGCGGCCCCGGATCAGGATGGTGCCCCCTTTCTGCTCGAGCGTGCGGTAGACCTCATCATGGTGCTCGTAGGCGTTCACCACGGCCGTATTCGACGGATTGGCCTTCCTGAATTCCTGCAGGTCCGGCAGGAAATTCGACGCGGGATAGCCCGTCGCAATCTGCACATAGCGCGCGACGATGAATTTTTCCCGCTGCTCCGGCGACTGGCCGGGCGCGTGTGCGCTCGGCACCCGGTAGGCGACGACATAGCGTTCGTCGTCGGTTTTTCTGAGGCCGACGGCCTGGCCATAGAGCCACATGCTCTCCCAGCCGATCCGCTTCGCCTCGGCGTCGAAGGAATTGAAGACGTCGATGAGGCGGGGCGTGTAGCTTTCCGTGAGCATCGGCTCGCCGAAAACCTGCAGCACCGCCTTGATGCCGGAGAGCTTGCCCTGCAGCATGTCCCTGACCAGCTCCCGGCTGGCGTAGCCCGGAAAGCCCCAGATGTTGTCCGGAACGGAGATCGAGTTCGACCGGATGCGCTCGTGGTCCGGGATCTGCGAATTGCGGCACAGACGCCCCCACTTGGCGTAAGGGCGCTTGTCATCGGCAACGCCAAGCACGCGGATGTCGGAGGCGGAGACGCCGAAGATGCGGAGGTGATCAACCCAGCAGAAGCTGCCGATGCCGCCGCCGACGGCGACGTAATTGACCTCGCCGGCGAGCTTGCCGCTCGCCTGGATGTCGCGCAGCGGCACGATCCGCTGCTCGAACAGGCGACCCGGAAAGGCGCCGCGCGGCCCGCCAGGCGCTCGCTCGCCGGCCGGCTGTGGTCGCGGCTGCCCTGCGCCGCGCGCCGGCGCGGCTGCGGGCGAGATGGCGGTGGCGTCCGCGTCGCCGTCGGCGGGCGCCAAGCCGGGGCGCTCGGTGAACCGCACGCGCAACCGGAATGGTCCGATCTCAACCTCGTCGGACGGCTCCCACACCGTCGGCTGGGCGATCCGGCGACCGGCGAGCCGCGTTCCGTTCTGGCTTCCCTTATCAGTGATGCGTACGGTGCTGCCGTCGACGGTCACCTCGGCATGAAGGCGCGAGACCTGCGCGTGATCGAGCACGACATCGCCGCCCGACGCGCGGCCGATCTTGAACGGACCGGCCCCGTCGAGGACACGACGGCCGGCGTCTGCACCGCCCGTCTTCCATGAAATCTCGATCGCCATGAGAGTCCTTCGCAATCCATGTCGAGTGAAGGCCGTGCGCCGGCGCAGTTCTGATCAGCCGTCGTCGCCGCCAGCGGTGTCACAGAATTCGCGAGAATCCTCCGGAGTTCGCGAGGTGGTGCCCGCAAAAGCGGCAATTCGCCTCGAGCGGCGGGGGATTGAGGAGATGACACCGGTCATAACCGCACACGATGCGGCTCTCGTGCGGATGCATCACCTCGAGGCGGGTGCCGTCGATTTCGATCACGTCGAGCGAGACGAGCGGCGTGCGGCTCTGGGTCACCGGCGCCTTGTTCTTGCGGATGTCGGCGCGCACGCCGTCCGCCGTCACCCAGACAACCTGCCGATCGTTGATCTCCAGCCTGCCCACGGTCGGCAGATCCCACTCGGTCCACCGGTTGAGATCGAGAAGCTCGTGTCGCGCCTGCCGATCACCGAGGCCACTGGTGCGCTGCGGGCTCTTCGCCCTGATGGCGCGGACCTCGCCGACCCCGATGCCGCGCCCCGGCAGCAGCTCGAGGGTCTGCAGCTCGACGAGATCGGGGCCGGTCGACAGGACAATGACCGGCTCCACGTCCACGCGGGAGATGGTGTAGTTCTCGATCTCGATCTGAAAATTGGGGGAGAGCGCAACGCGCGAATCCCGGACGACGAGGCCGCCGACGCGACTGCCGTTGGCACTGCTGTCCGTATAGACGAAGCCGCGCGATGTGCGCTCGATCATGCCGTGGATGCGGGAAATGGTCGGATACCTCGGGTCGAGCAACACCTGATTCTTGACGTCGTGCTGCTTGCCGATCTGAACCGGCAGCATGCACGCGGCCACGAAATAGTCGCCGGTCGCATGGTTCTTGACGCCGAGGTAGATTTTCTCCTGCATCCTGTCCTGCCCCGGAGGTCGTTGCCCAAGCCGATCACGATCCCGCGCGCGCGCCTCGGCCAAGTGTGCCGGCCACGGCCCCATCGACTCGGGCGGGTTGAACACAATTATTCCTGATGCGGGGGTCCTGCCGCAAGTTTGCTCTCGCCGCTGAAGCAGCCGATCCGTTGCGATGGTTTTTGCCGCACGTCACCGCACGCGCTCCCGATACGCGGGAAGCGATCCGCTCCAGCCAACGCCACCGCAGTCGCCGCACACGAGACGTGCAGACGACGGCAGGCCGCCGACGCGATGCGAGCGGCATCGCGCCGAGGCCGGTTGCGCCGCGCTGCAAGTCCGGCGCCGACACGCTTTCTGCCCCACCAAAGCTGCTCGCGCCCGCAGATCCGTCCGCCGCCACGATCGCGGGTCCATGCTCATCCATGGCTGCGGCGCGGACTTGACCGGAGTCAACTCGAGCGCTGCTTGGCTGGATGGACCGAAGGGCGAGGCGGGCCGCACGCGCCCACCGGCGACGGGCCGGATGCAATCGCACGGCGCCGGCGCTGCAACACCCGCACGATCTGCAATGGGGAAGCATGGCCGCGATCTCGAAAGTTAATGAACATCGTATAATTACGAGTTGCGAGCGGCCGCGGCAATAAACAAGCGTGTGATCTGCAGCGGCACAGGCCCGGACCATCAAGGTGGGCGGGCAGCCGCGGGATCGACACGCCCCAGGCCGACGGGTGCACGTCCGAGCCAGCGCCCCGCGATCTTCGGGCTCACGCGCCGGCCCGTGCGAAATGCTCGGGATCGAGACCGAGAAGCGCGAAGGTCTCAGCCATATGCTCGGGCAGCGGCGCCGTCACGTCGAGCTTCGGATGACCAGGGCGGGGACGGGGAATCACGAGGCGGCGCGCGTGGAGGTGCAGCTTGCGCGGCATGTTCTCGGCCGGCATCCCCTGATCGCCGCCGTACTTGGCGTCGCCAACGATCGGGTGGCCGATCAGGGCCATGTGCGCTCTGAGCTGGTGCTGGCGGCCGGTGACGGGTTTCAGCGAGACCCATGCCGCCTTTTGCCCGACCCGGTCGATGACGCTGTAGTGCGTCGTCGCGTGCATGGCCTCGTCCTGCTCGCCGGGCTCCGCCTTGCGCACCCGGTCGCCGTCAGGGCCGGTCGCCTTGACCAGGGCTGCCTCGATCTTACCCTGCGCCGGCTTCGGCACACCCTTCACCAGCGCCCAGTAGGTTTTTGCCGCGCTCCGCGTCTGAAAGATGCGCCCGAGCCTTGCTGCCGCATCGCGGTGCTTGGCAACAAGCAGAACACCCGTGGTATCGCGATCGAGCCGATGAACAAGGCGCGGCCGGTCGCCGAAATGATCGACCATGCCGGCGAGCATGCCGTCGATGTGCCGCCGGGTCCCCGTGCCGCCCTGCACCGCGATCCCGTACGGCTTGTTGAGGACGAGCACATCCTCGTCCTCATAGAGCACGATCCGCAGAATGAAGTCGCGATCCGCTTGCGAGGCTCGCGCCGTCGCGCCGGATCCGCCCGCGGCGTCCGTCTTCTTCTGCCGCGCGGCCCTCGGGACGCGGATCTCCTGCCCGACAAGGAGGCGCACGTTGCCCTCGACCCGCTTCGAGTTAACGCGCACCTGCCCGGTGCGCAGCAGCTTCTGCAGGTATCCGTACGTCACGTCCGGGAAATGAATCCGGAACCAGCGGTCGAGCCTGAGGCCGTCCTCGTCATTCCCGACACGGATGGTCTCGACGCCGCCGCCCTTCGCCTCGCTCATCGAAAGCTCCAACGCGCCGACGCCAAGCCTGCGACCAGAGCCAAGACCGAGAGAACCACCGAGGCCAGCACGTAGACCAAAGCAAGCCCGTTCGCTTGCCGGTCCATCAGGTTGTAGATCTCGAGCGAAAACGCCGAGAACGTGGTGAATCCGCCGAGAACGCCGGTCGCAAGGAACACGCGCCAGGCAGGCGAATCGTCAAGAGCTGGTACGAGCCCGCCAACCACGACACCCATGAGAAAACCGCCGAGAACGTTGACGAAAAAGGTCGGCCAGGGAAAGTCCAGCGACAGCCAGGCGGCGCAGGCGACGTTGACGAGATAGCGCGCGCCTGCCCCGATGGCGCCGCCAAGGCTTGCGAGCAGCAGCAGTCTCATGAACGAAATCCGGAATCGATCGTGTCGGCGCGGCAGGTCGGTCCGCGGGACGGCCAAGTCCCTATAGTCCTTTCGCGGCAACGAGGGAAGGTTGTCGTCGCGGCAAGCATCCCTTCGCTTTGGCTTGGCAACCGGCGCCCGCCGGGGTTACCTGTTGCAACGCCACGCCTACGCTTCGACCGCAAGGTGGACAACAGGTGCCATATTCGGACTACCGGCCGGAGTACATGGGAAGTGCGACCCTCGAGCCGTCGGGCGCGTTCGAGGCGGGCTCGCTGCAATCCTTCACGCTCGTCTACCGGGCCGGTCGTTTCGGCATCGACGACACCGGCTCGATCAAGATCGGCTTTCGCTTCGCGACCGACTTCGGTCCGGTGCAGTTCGACGATCCGGAGGCCCCCGGCTACACCACTGCTGAGGCCTCCAACGGCGCCCTGCTCGAGCTCAAGTGGGAATTCAAGCGGAACATCCGCCCGTGGAGCCGTTCGCTCTACGTTGGCGTCATGAAGCACTTCCTGCGCCCCGACGACACGATCACCATCCGCTTCGGCGATCGCCGGTTCGGCTCGCCGGGCATCCGGCTGCAGAGCTACTGCGAGAGCCGATTCGAGTTCCGAGTCTTTGCCGACGCCATCGCGACCTATGACTACGTCGCGCTGCCCGAGAGCCCGTCGATCGCGATCGTGCCGGGACCGGGCGTCAACTGGCGCGCCGTGCTGCCGACCGCGGTTCGGGCCGGGACGAGGTTCCGCCTTGCGGTCAAGGCGGACGACCGATGGGGCAATCCGTCGAACCTCGTCGCGCGGACCTTGACGCTGCGACCCAGCCGGCGGATCGCGGGGCTCACCGAGACGCTCGCGTTCGAAGAAGGCCGCTTCTCGGCGATCGCGGACGGCCTGTCGTGCGAGACACCGGGCGATGTGCTGATCGACGTCCTCGACGAGACGGGCGCGCTGCTCTGCCGTTCCAACCCGCTGCGCATTCTCGCGCCGGATGCCGCACTCGTTCACTTCTGGGGCGACACGCACGGCCAGTCCGACGAAACGCTCGGCACCAACTCCGCCCGCGAGTACTTCGAGTTCGGCCGCGACAAGGCCTTTCTCGACGTCATCGGCCACCAGGGCAACGACTTTCAGATCACCGGCGCGTTCTGGCGCGAGCTCAACGAGTTGACGCGCGCGTTCGACGTGCCCGGCCGCTTCGTGTGCATCCCGGGTTACGAGTGGAGCGCCAACACGGCGGTCGGCGGCGACCGCAACGTTCACTTCCGCCACGAGGGCGAGACCATCCATCGCTCAAGTCACGCCCAAGTGTTCGATGGCCAGGACCGGAGCGACGAGGCAAACGACGCCCATACCGCGCACGATCTCTTCGCGCGGCTCGCGGGCAAGGATTGCGTGGTCGTGGCTCACGTCGGCGGCCGCTATGCCGACATCACATTCGCCCACGACGGCCGGCTCGAGACCGCCGTCGAGGTGCATTCGGCCTGGGGCACCTTCGACTGGATCGTGAGCGACGCCTTCGAGAAGGGCTACCGCGTCGGCATCGTCGCCAACTCCGACGGCCACAAGGGCAGGCCCGGAGCCTGCTATCCGGGCGCCTCCTTCTTCGGCAGCTACGGCGGGCTCACCTGCTTCCTCGCCCCCCGTCTCGACCGCGACGCCATTTTCGAGGCGATGCGACGCCGGCATCACTTCGCGACGACGGGAAACCGGATGCTGCTTGACGTCACCGTCACGACATCCTCCGAGGCCCGCCGCTATCTTCGCGATCCGGACGTCTTCGAGAATGCGGCGAGCGAGCCCACGCGGCGGCTGATGATGGGCGACATCGCGCAGGTTTACGACGACGAAGCAACCATCGAGGTCGACATCACCGGGTCGGCGCCCATCGAGCGCGTCGAGCTCGTCGACGGCACCTGCATACTCGAAACATTTCGCCCTTACGGCCCAGCCGACCTCGGCGCGCGGCTGCGGCTCGTCTACCAGGGCGCCGAATACCGCGGCCGGGCCCGCACGACGGTCTGGGACGGCGGCCTCGCCGTCGACGGAAACCGCATCGCGCGCACGGCCGTCATCAACAACTGGAACCTCGATCGCGGCATTCAGCGCCAGAACGCCACGGGACTGGCCTGGAAGGCGGTCACCACCGGCAACCATGGCGGCATCGACATCTGGCTGGCGGAGGGCGTCAACGGCCGCATTTCCTTCGAAACGAAGCATGTGCGGGGCAGCCGCGACCTCGCCGCGCTCGGCCTTGAGCCGCATGTCTTCTCGGCCGGCGGGCTCGACCGCGCGATCAAGCTCTACCGGCTGCCCGAACAGATGACCGAGACCCGCCTCGCGTTCGCCCGCCGCGTCAGGCTCCGCGAGTCGGGCGACACCCGCCTGTTCGTGCGCGTGTGGCAGGAGGACGGGCATCGCGCCTGGTCGAGCCCGATCTATCTCTTCCGGTGATGGGAATGCCGCGCGCCATCCAGCGCTATGAAGTGAGCCTCAAGGCCTTCATCGTCCGCGACGGGCGGGCGCTCTTCGTGCGCGAGGCCGATACCGGCTGGTGGGAGCTGCCCGGCGGGCGCATCGACGTCGGCGAGGAATGGTTGCCGCACAGCGAGGTGCTCGCACGCGAGATCCGCGAGGAGCTGGGCGACGGGTTTCGCCTGACCGTGCACGCGCCGGCGGTGACTTGGACCCGGCAGCGGCCCAGCGACGGCGTGTTCCAGTTCATCGTCGCCCGCCTTTGCACGCCGGGTGGCGGCCCGCCCGAGCTCTCCGGCGAGCACGATCGCATCGCCTGGCTCACGCGCGAGGAGGCGGCCGAACTGGATTTTCCCGAACCATCGACCTATCGCGACGCCATTCGCCGTCTGTGGGATTTGGCCCCGTCGGTCGCTCCTTGAGGTTGCGTGCCACTCGCTGCCGCGGCAGGGTGGCGACGGCAGGCCCCGCGGGAGCCGGAATGGGAGACGGCGCATGGCACAGGATTTGAGGCTCGGAATCGGCGGCCTGGGCTCGATCGGCATGGCCGTCGCACGCTGCGTGGACGCCGGCAGAATTCCCGGCATCCGGCTGACGGCGGTCTCGGCGCGCGACCAGGCGAGGGCGCGCGAGCGGGTCGCTTCGCTGCGCAGTCGTCCCATCCTCGTTCCGGTCGCCGGGCTCGCGGAACATGCCGACATCGTGCTTGAATCGATTCCGGCCGCGCATTTCGCCGAGATCGCCTATCCGGCCATCGCCAAGGGCCGCATCTTCATGCCGCTGTCCGTCGGCCAGCTCCTCGGCCACATGCACCTCATCGAGGAGGCACGACGGACGGGCGCACGCATCCTGGTGCCGACGGGCGCGCTCTTGGGCCTCGACGCCGTGCGCGCCGTCGCCGAGGGACCCGTGCAGAGCGTGACCATCAAGACACGGAAGCCTCCGCGCGGGCTGGCCGGCGCGCCGCACCTCGCCGCAAGCAATATCTCCATGGAGAACGTCAAAGAGCCGCTCTGCGTTTTCCGGGGCAGCGCCCGTGAGGCCATCAAGGGTTTTCCGGCAAACGTGAACGTCGCCGTGGCGCTGTCGCTCGCCGGCATCGGTCCAGACCGCACCACCGTCGAAATCTGGGCCGACCCAACGGTGACGCGGAACACGCACACGATCGAGGTCAGATCCGAGGCCTCCGATTTCACCATGACCATCGCGAACGTCCCGTCGGAGAACACCCCCGCCACCGGCAAGGTGACCGCGCTCTCGGCGATCGCGGCGCTGCGCCGGCTCACCGCCCCGCTCGTCGTCGGGACGTGATCGCAGGGCGCCGCCCCGCGCTGGCGCGATGCGGCAGACTGGTCTCGGCCCGCGGCAACCGCATCGCAGGACCTCCCTGGCGCACGGTTGGCGGTGCGCCATTTCTCCGCTAGCCTTTTCGTCCAAACAAGCAGTGCCGGCGTCCCGCAGGCGGCGGCCGAATTGTGCCTACGGCCAGGGAGTGAACGCTCATGAAGTTCGGCATTTTCTACGAGTTGCAGCTGCCCCGCCCCTGGGAAACGCACAGCGAGTTGCAGCTCTTCCAGAATGCCCTCGATCAGGTCGAGCTTGCCGACCGGCTCGGCTACGACGCCGCCTGGATGGTCGAGCATCACTTCCTGGAGGAATACAGCCACGCGTCCTCGCCGTCGGTCTTCCTCGGCGCCGCCAGCCAGCGCACGAAGAACATCCGCCTCGCCCACGGCATCTTCCAGCTCACCACCAATCATCCGGCGAAAGTCGCAGCCCACGTCGCGAACCTAGATCTCGTCTCGCGCGGGCGCGTCGAGTTCGGCATGGGCGAGAGCGCGTCCTCCACCGAGCTCGATCCCTTCGGCGTCCGCTTCGAGGACAAGCGCGCCATGTGGGAGGATGCGGTCCGCTGTCTGATCCCGATGTTCCGTGACGAGCCGTGGGAATACGAGGGCACCCACTTCAAGTTCCCCTGGCGCAACGTGGTGCCGAAGCCGCTGCAGAAGCCGCATCCGCCGCTGTGGGTGGCATGCTCGCAGCTCGACACCATCGAGTACGCCGGACGTCGCGGCATGGGCGCGTTGGGCTTCCAGTTCGTCTCGGCGGACGCCGCCAACGCCTGGGTGCACGCCTACTACAATGCGATCACCAAGCGGCTGGACAAGCTCTGCGACTATCCGATCAATCCGAACATCGCGCTCGTCTCCTACTTCATGTGTGCCAAGACCGACGAGGAGGCGCGCCGCCGGGCGGAAGGGCTTACTTTCTTCCAGTTCGCGCTACGCTTTTACGGCATGAGCGCCAACCGCGAGCGACCGCGCGCCGGCACCGTCGACGTCTGGCAGAAGTTCCAGGACTGGAAGAACGCCAATCCCGAGCTCGTGGAGAAGGCGCTGCGCGGCGGCCTCGTCGGCTCGCCGGACACGATCCGAAGGAAGCTCAGGAAATTCCAGACGAGTCACGCCGACCAGATCATCCTGCTCAACCAGGCCGGCAAGAACCAGCACGACCATATCTGCGAGAGTCTCGAGCTTTTCGCCAGGGAGGTCATGCCCGAGTTTCACGCCAACGAGCCGGCGCACCAGGAGTGGAAGCGGCAGGTGCTCGCCCGCGAGATCGAACTCGAGGAGATCGATACGACGCCGCACAAGGATCGGTTCGGCAAGACGCTCGAGCGCGTGCATCCGGGCGAGACAAAGCCGGTCGCCGCCGAGTAAGCGCAGGGCGGGCGCAACCCGTCAGCAGAGAAAGGGCACGGCGTCCGTCGGCCCCTTATTTCTACTTCGCAACGTGGATGTGGTTGGGGTTCACTTCCGGCCGCTGTCCATCGGCCTGGGTGGCGCAAGGAACCGCACGCCGATGCGTCCGGCGCGCCGCCATTTGACCTCGCACTCGACCTGCATCCTGTCGGCCTTGAGGACGAGCATCAGCCGATCGGGAAGATGCTCGCCATCGCCGAACTGCTTGATCGAGGACGGTGGCAACTCAAGCCGGGCGCCGGTGCCGGACATGTCGGTGACGGTGCATGGCACGGTGACGCGCATGTTGTGGAATGCCATCAACGCGGGAAGCGCCGTTGAACGACGGCGTGAACGCCGGTTGCATTCCATCGACTCCGCGGCGCGACCGGCGCCGAGTCCCTGGGCCGCCTTCGACATCGAAACGATCCGGGAGATGCGCTCGGTTGGCGTGTGAACGCTGAGCTGACTGGCGGCCCGTTCGGCCGTGAGCTTCATACGGGCTTCTTGAGTCATCGTTGGGACCGGCACGCTGGAACCTTGTTAACCCCGTCTGCCTCGCAGACCATGGATGATCGTAGTCCCGCGAGCCTAAGATCGCGTTACAGAACTGATAAAATTTTAACCGCCTTTGAGCTTTGCCCGTGCGTCACCCCATACGGCGGTAGCGCACCCGTCCGCCCATGAGCCCCTCCGCCGCTGCGAGCACCGAGTTGGCATCAAGACCGTAGTGCGCATAGAGCTCACCGAGCGAGCCGGATTGCCCGAAGTGCTCGACGCCGAGCGGCCGTACACGATGCCCGAGGACTCCGCCGATCCAGGACAGCGTCTCGGGATGCCCGTCGCAGAGCGTGATGATGCCGGCATCGCGGGGAAGGGCTGCGAGGAGGCGCTCGATGTGCGACGTCCGCTCGACGCCCTGCTCGCGCGCCCGTTGCGCTCCGTGCCAGCCCGCCGACAGCCGATCGGCCGACGTGACTGCCAGGACGCCGACGCCGCGCCGGTCCTCGGCAAGCAGCCCCGCAGCCTCGATTGCCTCCGGCGCCAGCGCGCCCATGTAGACGATCGCAAGCCGCGTGCCCGGCTCCGGCTTGCGCAGCCAGTAGCCACCGTCGATCAGGTCGCCTGCAAGCTCGTCGGTCATCGTTCTCGGCAGCTGCTCGATGGGCCGCGTCGAGAGCCGCAGATAGACCGAACCGCCGGTCTCCTCCCGTTCCCAGAGCGGCTTGCCCGAAGGCTTGCCCTCGCGCTGGATGTAGTGGAACGACCACTCCATGATCACCCGCAACTCATCGACAAAAGCCGGCTCGAAGGCGGCGAGTCCGTCTTGCGCAATGCCGATGAGCGGCGTCGAGATCGATTGATGCGCGCCGCCTTCCGGCGCCAGCGTGATCCCGGACGGCGTCGCCACGACGATGAATCGGGAATCCTGGTAACAGCCGGAGTTGAGCGCATCGAGGCCGCGGCAGATGAAGGGGTCGTAGAGCGTGCCGATCGGAATGAGCCGCTCGCCGAAATGCGCGTGCGAGAGGCCCGCGGCCGTCAGCAGAAGAAACAGGTTCATCTCGGCGATGCCGAGCTCGATGTGCTGGCCCTTCGGGCTCATCTCCCAGCGCTGCGGGCTCATGAGGCCGCGCTGCTTGAAGACGTCCTCCTTGCTCTCCAAGGAGAAGAGCCCGCGCCGGTTGACCCAGGGACCGAGGTTGGTCGACACGGTCACGTCGGCCGAGGTCGTGAGAATGCGATCGGCGAGCGGCCCGCCCATGCGCGCGATCTCATCGAGAATCCGCCCGAACCCGGCCTGCGTCGATGTCGCCCCCTTGATGTCGAGCGGCGGCAAGCGCGGCACCTCGATCTTCGGCGCCTTGAGGTTGCGCGGCCCGCGTGCGTTGAACGGCACGCCGGCGAGGAAACGCTCGATCTCTGCTCGCGGGAGCCTGAGACCTGCGAACTTGTCCCACTCCTCGCCCTGGTTGATGCCCTGCTGGGCGCGGAACGCCTGCATCTGGGCTTTGTTCATGAGCCCGGCGTGATTGTCCTTGTGGCCCGCGAAGGGCAGCCCAAAGCCCTTGATGGTGTAGGCGATGAAACAGACGGGCTGATCCGTCGGCGCTTCGGCGAAGGCCTCAAGGATGGTTTCCATGTCGTGCCCGCCGAGATTGGTCATCAGGCGTGCGAGTTCGGCATCGTTGCGCGCACGAATGAGATCGAGGGTCGGGGTTTCACCGGCCAGATCGGACTCAAGCTGCCGTCGCCAGCCCTTGGCCCCCTCGAAAACCAGCGCCGAATAGACGTCGTTCGGGCAGTCGTCGATCCACTTCCTGAGCCGCTCCCCGCCGGGCTCGCGAAAGGCCGCCTCGAGCAGCTTCCCGTACTTGATGAGGACGACCTTCCAGCCGAGATTGCCGAAGAGGCCCGCCACCTTCATGAACAGCTTGTCGGAGACAACCGAATCGAGGCTCTGGCGGTTGTAGTCGACGATCCACCAGCAGTTCCTGAGACCGTGCTTCCAATACTCAAGCAGCGCCTCGTGAATGTTGCCTTCATCGATCTCGGCATCGCCCATGAGCGCGACGAGCCGCCCCTTCGGCCAATTTTTGCTCCAGCCCTTCGCGTGCACGTAGTCCTGGATGAGGCTCGAGAAGCCGGTGGTTGCGACGCCGAGGCCGACGGAGCCCGTCGAGAAATCGACATCGGCATGATCCTTGGTCCGCGACGGATAGGATTGCACGCCGCCGAAGCCACGGAAGTTCTGCATCCGCTCGACGGTCTGATTGCCAAGCAGATACTGTATCGCGTGGAATACGGGGCTTGCGTGCGGCTTGACCGCGATGCGGTCCTGCGGCCGCAGCACATGGAAATAGAGCGCCGTCATGAGCGTCGCGAGCGAAGCCGACGACGCCTGATGACCGCCGACCTTGAGCCCGTCGCCGCGATCCACCTCGTGATTGGCGTGGTGGATCATGTAGGTCGAAAGCCACAGGACCTTGCGCTCGAGCTCCAGCAACATGGCGATGAGCGCCGGATCGTGCGCGCGGCCTGCCGCGCGGATGGCCGCTGAGCCTTCCATTACCGGGTTCCTCCTGGATTGGTGAGCACCTCGACCTCGAATCCGGCGGTCTTCAGGCGCGAGACGGTTTCGTTGAGATGCGCGCGATCGCGCGTTTCGATGACGACCTCGAGCAGGGTCGCCTTGGCGGGCAGGTCCGAGAAGGTCCGCTGATGCGAGACCTCGACGACGTTGGCACCGGCTTCGCCGAGCAGCGTCGCGACACGGGCAAGCTGGCCCGGCTGATCGGCAAGATCGATGGTGAGCTGCGACAGACGGCCCTCGCGCGCGAGCTCGCGAGTGAGCACCGAGGCGAGGAGCCGCGTGTCGATGTTGCCGCCGCAGAGCACGAGACCGACCTTGCGCCCCATGAACCGTTGCCGGTGCGCGACAACGGCAGCCAGCCCCGCGGCGCCGGCGCCTTCGACGACCGTTTTCTCGATGCCGATGAGGAGACTCACCGCGTGCTCGATCTGCTCCTCGGTGACGAGCAGAATGTCGTCGACGAGGCGGCGCACGATCTGCGTGGTCAGCCGCCCGGGCCGCTTGACGGCGATGCCTTCCGCCAGCGTGTCGCCGCGCATCGGCAGCTTGGTCCCCTTGATGACGTTGAACATCGACGGATAGAGCGCGGCCTGGACGCCGAGCACCCTGATGTCGGGCTTCCTGGCCTTCGCCGCAATCGCCATGCCGCTGATGAGGCCGCCGCCACCGATCGGGACCACAAGAGTGTCCAGTTCAGGCACGGCCTCAAGCATCTCGACGGCGACGGTACCCTGGCCGGCGATGACGAGCGGATCGTCGTAAGGATGAATGAAGACGAGGCCATGCCGTCTGCCCTCCTCGACGGCAAATTGCGCCGCCTCCTCGAGCGTCGCCCCTTCGACGATGACGTGCGTCCCATGCCGCCGCGTGTTCTCGACCTTCACCATCGGGGTGCCGACCGGCATGACAATGGTAGCCCTGATGCCGAGCCTGCGGGCATGGTAGGCGACGCCCTGGGCGTGATTGCCGGCGGACATGGCGATGACGCCGCGCCGCCGCTCATCGTCCGACAGCGCCAGCAGACGGTTGAGCGCGCCGCGCTCCTTGAAGGCGGCAGTGAATTGCAGGTTCTCGAACTTGAGCCAGATTTCGGCGCCGAGCATTTCGGAGAGCGTCCGGCTCTGATCGCAATCCGTGACCAGGACCGCACCTTTGATGGCGAGGGCGGCCTTCTCGATGTCCCCGAAGGACACCGGCAGATGGCCGTGCTCGGCGCGTTGCGCCCCTGTCATCCGACCGCCTCCGCGACTGCAGCCTTCCTCCCGGTCGCAGAGTATCGAAATTGCACTGGCTTTTCTTGCCAAAAATCACCAAGATCGAACCTAAACTTGCAAAATTCCGGTCAGGAATTGTGCGTAGCCATGGCAGATTCGCCAAAACTCACCCTCGACGCCATCGACCGCCGCCTGCTTGCCGCGCTCCAGGAGGACGGCCGGCTGAGCGCCACGGAGCTTGCCGACCGGATCGGCCTCACCACCAGCCCCTGCCTGCGCCGCCTGCGTCTGCTCGAGGAAGCCGGCGTCATCCGCGGCTACTCCGCCCTCCTCGACCAGGTAAAGCTTGGCTTCCCAGTCTCTGTCTTCGTCTCGATCAAGCTCGAGCGCCAGCACGAGGACGCCATGCAGCGCTTCGAGGCCGCGGTCCGTCGCTGCCCGGAAGTGCTCGAATGCTACCTGATGACGGGCCCGCGCGACTATCTGCTGCGCGTCGTCGCCCGCGACCTCGCCGATTACGAGCGCTTCGTGAAGGAGACGCTGACCCGCATCGACGGCATCGCCAACATCGAGTCGAGCTTCGCGCTCGGTCAGGTGAAGCACTCCAACGCGCTGCCGCTCGGATAAGACAAGTTGCGTTTCCGCGCACCCGAGCCTGCCGAGCCTGACTGACGCCGGCCAAGGGGCGACGCGCTGCTCCGGCCGCCGCGTTTGAGGAACCTGCAACCTGCCGATAGTCTCGAACGAGCCAGCGCCGCCACGGCCCAAAGGGAGCCCGCAGAACATGGTCAGCAAACCTAAGGTCGCCGTCATCGGTACCGGCGGCACCATCACGTCGCTTTCGAGTCTCGGCCCGCTCGACCTTTACGAGTACACGGCAAGCGGCCGGATGCTCGAAGCGGACGAGCTCGTGGCCCGCTTTCCCGAGGTGCACTCGGTGGCCGACGTCATCCCCGTTCGGCTCAAGGCGGTGCCCTCGACCGCCGTCGCCTTCCCGGAATGGAAGGCGCTTGTCCTCGCCGCCGACAAGGCCGTTCGGGACCATCCGGACCTCGCCGGCATAGTGGTTCTGCATGGCACCGCGACGCTCGAGGAGACGGCCTACGCGCTGAACCTGACCGCCAAGGTGAGCGTCCCGATCGTCCTCGTCGGCGCCCAGCGCCCGGCAAGCGCGCTCTCGAGCGATGCGGGCCTCAACCTCGTCAACGCGGTGCGCACGGCGGCCTTGCCCGCCGCGCGCGGCCTCGGTGTGCTCGTCTGCCTCAACGACGAGATCCAGGCGGCACGCGACGTGACGAAGACCTCGACCGCTCGCCTCAACACGTTCCGCTCGCCGGATTTCGGCGTCCTCGGCCACGCCGACGGCGATGCCATAAACTTCTATCGCCGGCCGGTGCGCCGGACCGCCCCGGATACCGAATTCGACATCCGCGATCTCGAAGCGCTGCCGCGCGTCGACATCGCCTACTCCTACGCTGGCGACGACGGCGCGGCCGTCAGGGCTTTCGTGGCAGCGGGCGCGCGGGGCATCGTCGCCGCGGCGTTCGCCCCGGGTCTTCTGGCGCCGGCCGAGATGGCGGCGCTGCGGGAGGCCGCCGACAGGGGGATCGCCGTCGCCGTCTCCTCGCGCGCGGGCTCCGGCCGGGTCTTCCCCTCGACGAGGACCGTCAGCGCGGGCTTCATTCCGGCCGACAATCTGACCCCGCAGAAGGCGCGCATCCTGCTCGCGCTCGCCCTCAGCCGGACGCAAGACCGCGGCGAGATCAAACGCATGTTCTCGGACTACTGAGGTATCTCTCCCGGGCATGGGAGCCATCGGCCCGACCGTCGCAAGAGGGCTTTGCGGGCGAGCCCGAAGCGAATGATAATCATTCAAGGACAAGGGCCGGCGCGGGCCGCCCTCGCGGGCGCCCCGGTGTCGTGCCGCAGACAACAGCAAGGAGGAACCCCATGGCCGTCTCCATCCGTCAGATTCACCCGGTCTTTGTCGGCGAGGTGTCAGGCGTGGACATCACCAAGCCGCTTTCGGCGGAGGACAAGGCGGCGCTGCAGGCCGCGATTGACCATTACGCCGTGCTCGTCTTCCACGACCAGAAGATCACCGACGAGCAGCAGATGGCCTTCACGCTGAACTTCGGCGCCATCGAGAACGCCAGGGGCGGCAACATCACGAAGGACAAGGACAAGCGCCTCGTCGACGGCATGAACGACGTGTCGAATCTCGGCAAGGACGGCAAGCCTCTCGCCCCGGACAGCCGTCAGCAGCTCTTCAACATCGGCAACATGCTCTGGCACTCGGACAGCTCCTTCCGCGCCATCCCGGCGAAGTACTCGCTGCTCTCGGCGCGCATCGTCAATCCGAAGGGCGGCAACACCGAGTTCGCCGACATGCGCGCCGCCTATGACGCGCTCGACGCCGAAACCAAGGCCGAGATCGAGCCGCTCATTTGCGAGCATTCGCTGATGTACTCGCGCGGTTCGCTCGGCTTCCTCGACTTCACAGACGAGGAAAAGGAGATGTTCAAGCCGGTGCGCCAGCGCCTGGTGCGCACGCATCCCGCGCATGGCCGCAAGTCGCTCTATCTCTCGTCCCATGCCGGAGCGATCATCGGCATGACGATGCCGGAGGCCCGCATCCTGCTGCGCGATCTCACCGAGCATGCCACGCAGCCGAAGTTCGTCTACGTGCACAAGTGGCGGCCCTATGACCTCGTGTGGTGGGACAACCGCCAGACCTTGCATCGGGTTCGCCGATACGACGCAAGCCAGCCGCGCGACATGCGGCGCACCACCGTCGCCGGCGACAGCATGACGGTCGAGCAGGCGAAGGCTGCCTGATCATGGGTAACGGGCCGGCCGGCGGCGCGCCCGGACAACGGCCAGTGCGCATCGGGCGGGCCGGCACCGCATCGTCGACTCCGGGAGCCTCACCATGAAGTTCGGCATCTCAACGCTGTCGCGCGGACTCTTCACGAGCCGCGAGGCTTACATGCAGGTCGCGAAGGCGGCCGAGGCGGCGGGGTTTGATTTCATGTCGGTCAACGATCATCTGATCGTCCCGGCAAAACTCGATTCTGCCTATCCCTATACGCAGGGTGGCGTCTGGTCGGCGGCCGAGCACGGTCACTGCTTCGATCAGCTCACGACGATCGCGTTCATCGCCGGCTGCACCGAGCGGCTGCGCCTCCTGACCTCCGTCATGGTGGTGCCGCACCGTCCGGTGATCGCGACCGCCAAGATGCTGGCGACCATCGACGTGCTCTCGAAGGGCCGCCTGATCCTGGGCGCGGGTGCCGGCTGGATGGCGGAAGAGTTCCGCCTGCTCGGCGCTCCGTTTCAGGAGCGCGGCGCGGTCACCGACGAGTACCTCAAGGCCTTTAAGGCGCTGTGGACCGAGGAACGCCCGCGGTTCAAGGGCCGCCATGTCGATTTCGACAATCTGATCTTCGCGCCGAAACCGATACAGAAACCCTATCCGCCGATCTGGATTGGCGGCGAGAGCCCGGCCGCGCTGCGGCGTGCCGCCGAGCTGGGCGACGCCTGGTATCCGGGCAACAACAATCAGCAGAAGCCGCTCGACACACCCGCCCGACTGGCCGCCGGCATCGCCGAGTTGCGCGCCGCGGTGACAAAGACAGGCCGCGACGCCAACGCTGTCGGAGTTTCCCTGATCGCGCAGGCCCCGTTCGAATGGCAGGCGCAGAAAGTGCAGGACGGCTCGGCGCGGCGCATGTTCACCGGTTCCTCCGCCGACATGATCGCCGACGCGGATGCGCTCGCTCGGATCGGCGTCGGACACGTCGCCCTGCGGCTTGGCGGCGCGAGCCTTGCGGAGGCGCTCGAGCGCATCGAGCGGTTCGGCAAGGAAGTGATCCGGGCGTCCCGATAGCGGCGTTCGAGGGAAACGCCAGAAGGAGCAGCCACGGTGCGCGACGCACATCTTTTCGGCATCGCCCGCCACAAGCGCTATCATGAGCTCGTCCGCGACTTCCGCTGGGACATCCCCGAGCATTTCAACTTCGCGGTCGATGTGGTCGACGCCTGGGCCGCCGAGCGCGACGGACCGGCGATCGTCTGGGAGAACGCGGCCGCGGCGACGGCCATGCTTCGCTTCTCCGACGTCTCTCGTCTGTCGAACCGGCTGGCCGCCGCGCTCGCCGCCGCCGGCGTTCGCAAGGGCGACCGCGTCATCGTCATGCTGCCGCGGATACCGGAGTGGCAGATCGCGCTCATCGCGTGCCTCAGAATCGGAGCCATTGCGATTCCGTGCATCGAGATGCTGACGGCGCGCGATATCGCCTATCGGGTTGAAAACTCGGGAGCCATCGCCGCTATCTGCCGCAGCGAACAGACCGGGAAGTTCGAGGCTGTCGCCGGCCGCATCCCGGTCCGCATCGCGCTTGGCGCCGCCCCCGGCTGGTCCGAGTGGTCCGAGGTCATGGCCTCCGCGCCAGCCTCCGTGAGCCCGGCCGTCGTCGCCGCCGAGGACCCGGTCCTCATGTATTACACCTCGGGATCGACCGGCCACCCGAAGGGCGTGCTGCACGCCGCGCGCGCGCTCTATGCCTGGCGCATCGCGGCGTTCCTCTGGCTCGACCTGACGCCGGAAGATCGCATCTGGTGCACCGCCGATACCGGCTGGAGCAAGGCCGGAACCAGCGTCATCTGGGGACCGTGGAGCTGCGGCGCCTCTGCCTTCTTCTACGACGGCCCCTACGTCCCGTCCGAGCGGCTGCGCCTGCTCGCCAAGCACAGAGTGACGGTGTTTTGCGCCTCGACCACCGAGCTCCTGCGGCTCGCGGCCGAGAATACGACGGCCTACGACCTCTCGGCGTTGCGCCGCACGGTTTCGGCCGGGGAGGCAGTGAGCCCCGTCGCCGCCGAGCGCTGGGAGAAGGCGACCGGCTGCCGGGTGTCTGAGGCCTACGGCCAGACCGAGGCGCTGATGATGGTGCTGAATTACCCCTCGGAACCGCTGAAATACGGCTCCATGGGCCGGCCGCAGCCGGGCCTCGACATTGACATCGTCGATGACGCCGGTGTGCGTCAGCCGGCCGGCGTCGAAGGGCACATCGGGCTCAGGATGCCTTCGCCGCAGATGATGCTCGGCTACTGGCAGGATCCCGAGCGCACCGCCGCCTCGTTCGTCGACGGTCCCGACGGCCGCTGGTATCTCTCGGGCGACCGGGGCCGTCGCGATGCCGACGGCATGTTCTGGTATGCGGGGCGGGCCGACGACGTCATAAACTCCGCCGGCTATCGCATCGGTCCGCTCGAGGTCGAAAACGTGCTGCTCGAGCACGACGCGGTCGCGGAGTGCGCCGTCGTTCCAAGCCCGGACGCCGAGCGCGGCGAGATCGTGAAGGCTTTTGTCGTTCTGAAACCGGGCTATGAGCCCTCGCCCGAGCTGGTCCAGCGCCTTCAGGACCACGTCAAGTTGTCAACGGCGCCCTACAAGTACCCGCGCGCCATCGAGTTCATTGACGAGATCCCCAAGACTGTGACCGGCAAGGTGCGCCGCCGCACGCTGAAGGATCTGGAGATCGAGCGCGCGCGCCTGCGCAACAAGCCTGCGAGCTGAGGAGACCGCCGCCATGTCGCAAACCCAGTCCATCTCCATGCTCGAGCGCCGCCGAATCGAAGCGATGCTCCTGCGCCACGTCTATGAGACCTTGAAGGAAAGCCACGGCAAGGCCGTCGCCGAAAAGACGATAGCCGACAGCATCCGCCGCGCCTCGATCGAGCAGGGCGCACAGATGCGTGCCGAAGACGGCGGCCGGACATCGCTGCAAACCTTCATCGACCGGCAGGAGCTTTGGACGCGCGGCGGCGCGCTCGACATCGACGTCAAGGAGCAGTCGGCCGAGCGCTTCCGCTTCAACGTCACCCGCTGCGAGTATGCCCGCATGTATCGCGAGATGGGACTCGGCGAGATCGGCCACCTGCTCTCCTGCCAGCGCGACGGCACATTCTGCGAAGGCTATGATCCGAAGCTCAGACTCAAGCGCACGCAGACGATCATGCAGGGCGCGAGCCACTGTGATTTCGATTATACGTACGAGGACAAGTAGCGCGGACTTGCTGCAACCGGCGGGCCGGCGTCCGTCGCGGCCGCGCCCGACGTCCAGTCGTGCGTCAGCCCGGACGGGACTGGGCAACTGGCTGCCGGCCGAGGTGGCGCAGAATCGCATCGCGAACGAGATGGATCACCGGGTCGTCCGCCTTATCGCGGCGCATGACGAGATAGAGCTCCCGGTCGATCGGCGGCGATAGAGGGCGCGCGGTGACCTGGCGATCGCGCTCATGCTCGTCGATCAGAATTGCCGGGATGATCGACACGCCGAGGCCCGCGCCGACGACACTCTTGATGCCCGCCACATTGTCGAGCTCCATCACGGGCCGGGGCGGAGGGCCTGCCGTCCTGATCCAGGACTCGGCGAGCGCCCTGAGCGCCGACTTCGGGTTGCCGAGAATGAGCGGCCAGCGGCTCAGCATGGCGGGTTCGACGACGTCGGGCACGCCCGGCCAGTCCGAGGCGAAGATTGCAACGAGCGGCTCGCGGTTGAGCAGGATGGCCTCGACGTGCCGGTTGTTGACAGGTCCGACGCAGATCCCGAGATCGAGCTCGTTGTCGTACACGGCTTGCAGCGTGCCGCCGGAGAAGGCCGTCCGGATCCTGAGCTCGATCAGCGGCGCCGTTACCTTGAGGTCGCGGATCACCGGCGGCATGACGTAGATGAGGGCCGTCATGGTCGTACCCAGACGCACTTGGCCCAGAAATCCGGCGCTGTAGCGGCGCATCACCAGATGCGCCTCTTCCGCCTCGGCGATGAGGCGGCGTCCGATCCGCGCGAGCTCAAGGCCCGCGGGCGTCGGCCGGATGTGGCGCCCGACTCGCTCGATGAGGCCGACCTGAAAGCGGCTCTCGAGCTCCTGGATTTGCAGCGAGACGGCCGGCTGCGTCAGGTTGAGGCGCGCGGCGGCGGCGGTGAAGCTGCCACACTCGATGACTTCGATCAGCGCCTTCACCTGGTCCAGATTGAGCTGACGCATCGGCACCCGCGCGCATGATCCCTGCCGTGGCATGCGGCGGAGACCGTTGCCGGATACTGCCCCCGGGCGCGCCTGCTTGTCCAGCCGTGGAAATCCGGATCGCTTTGCCGGTTCATCGAGCGAACGCGCCCGGCGCGCCGCTAGCCGAAGAGCTTCAGCTGCTTTTCGTCCTGCCCTTTGGTCTCGAACGCGAGCTGCTCGATGCGATCGAACGGCACCTGCTCGGCGAGGATCAGCGAGCGCTGCGCTTTCATCGGCCGCACAAGCCCCTCCTGCACCAGATGGAACTCGCCGACGGTCTGCCCGGGCAGCACGGCCGCGGCATCGAGGCCCGCCTCGCTCTGGAAGGCGGCCTTGAGTTTCTTCAGCGCGGTGTCCTCACGCACGCGGCCGATGAACCAGCTCGTGATCTGATCGCGGCTCTTGTAGTCGAGGTCGCCGGGCGACTGCGTGGCGAGCATGATGCCGAGGCCCGCCGACCGCGCGCGCTTCAGCAGGCTTTGCAGCGGTTCCGCCGTCGCCGGCTTGGCGTTGGCGGGGATGTAGAGGTCCGCCTCATCGAACATGACCACGGCCTGCAGCTGGTCGTTCGGATTGCGTTGGCAGAAGCGCAATGCCTCCGAGAGGAACTGCGACACCCAGAAGAGGATGTTCTCGTTGTCGCCGAGGAAGCCGGTGTAGATGATCGACAGCCGCGTGCGGCCGTCGCGCCGCGCGTAGGGCCCGCGGCCAAGCAACGATTCCATGCTGAGCGGCTCGCCTCCCGCCTCGAAAAGCGCTGCATTGCGGTGCCGGAGCGAGTCAAGCTGGCCGATGAGGTCGCGGCGGATCTTGCCGGACGGGTCCATGCGCTGCGTCAGGTCCGTGAGCTCGGCGTCCTCCTCTTCGAGCAGGTGGATGAGGTCGGCGAGTGACACCTCGCGGCTGTGCCGGGCGCCAAGAATGCGCAGCGCGACCGACAGCACGCCCGATTGCTTCTGGTGCGTGGCCGAGTTCTTCAGATGCAGCATGTCGCCGAGTGCTGCCGCCGACAGATTGGCAAGCAGCTGCTGCTCGTGATCCGGCAGCTCGTTGATGCCGTTCGGAAGGAGCGTGATCGAGATCGGCCGACCGGAGCTGCGCCCAGGCGTGTAGACGGCGACGTCGATCGAGTCGGCGAGCTTCTCGCGCTCGCCGCGCCGGTCGATCATCTCGTCGTCGTTCGCCCGCCACACGTCCGGATTGGCGTAGGAGCACAGATCGCCCTTGCGGTCGATCAGGACGACCGGAATGCCGCGCAGCAGAAGTTGTTCGATGAGCGACAGCGCAAGCGTCGTCTTGCCCGAGCCAGAGCCGCCGAGCACGGCGGCATGCCGCTTGAGCACGTCGCGGTTGAGCGTGATCGTCTTCGAGCGGCCGCCGATCTCGCGTCCGGCAATGATGCTCGAGGCGTTGCTGCCGTTCTCGTCGAGAATGACAGAGAGCGGCAGGTTTTCCTCCTCATCCTGCTGCGGCCGGGCGGCCGGCGGCGAAGCGACGGGCGCGGGCTGGTTCGTGGGCCAGCCCATCCAATCAGCGAGCTGGGAGCCGATGATGCTCGCGTACTCCGGCGAGATTGCCGGGAAAGGCTGACCACCGGCGGCCTGAGCCACGCCATGTCCTGACGCGGCGTTGTCGACACGAAGCACGGGCCGGCCGAGCAGATCGAGGCGCAGAAGCTGGATGATTGCTGCGATGCCGGACAGCAGCTTGGCCTGCTCGACCCAGGCGGCAAATCCCGGATCGCCGCGATGGCGCGCATGGAACTCCGCGACCGTCATCATGCGTTCCCAGTCCGGGATCGGCACCAGAATGGAGCGGCCGCCCTCGTCGCGGTACTTGCGGAACGCCTGCGCGGTCTGGTTCTTCCGGTTCGGCGGAAAATCCGAAGCGCGCAGCATGAACGCGGCCTTGCCGCCCATGGCGGCGAGCACGCGGTCGATCTGGCGCTTGAGCCCGCCGCCCTGAGTCGGCCGGTTGCAGATGAAGACACGCGCATCCTGCACCGGCGTGCCGGCGTGCAGGACGGAAAGCTCGAGAAACGGCACGTCGTCGGCGAGCACCTGGCGGCCGACAGTGACTTTCACGACGCCGCCCCATTCGTCCTTGGCCTGCGCGAGCGCAGCAGCAAGAACGCCGAGCAGCTCCTGATCGTCCGAAGGCATCTCCGCTTCGGAGCCCGCCTGGAAACGCTCCCAGAGATCGCGGAAGTCGATCCTGGCCGCCTCGCTGCGCGCTGCCGGCGCCGCCTCGACCGCTTCCTCGGCCCCCGCAAAGCCAAGAGCCTGCGCCAGCGTCGAGATGAAGCCTTGGCTGCCGGCCGGCGCCAACGCGCGCTCAGCGGGCTCGTCGGCGAGCTTCGCCTTCACCCTGTTCTGCGCGAGCTCCAGGAGGCGGCGAGTCGAAAGGCCGCCGAACTCCTCGAAGAAGTCGGGCCCGAAGTACTTCGCGGCATCGGGATAGCTCGGCCCGCCGCTGTCGGCCGCCGCCTGCTCGAGGCGTCGTGCGATGATGAGCCGGGCCTCCTCGGCGCTGCGGTTCTCGAGCAGCGCGACCGGCCCGGCCTTCTCGATGCGGTCGATATAAGACTGTGCGAGCGCGCCGCGAACCTGGTCGTAGAAATCCCCCAGAACCGAGATGATGATGATCGCGGTCGGCACGCGGTTGGCGATCTGGATGAGATCGCGCACCGCCTTCTGGAAGCGCTCCTCGGCGTCGTCGAAGAAGCGCAGATCCTCGACCTGGTCGATGCAGAACACGAGCGCCGCCTGGTCGACGCTCCACATGAGCTTGCCAAGGCTTTCGATGATCTCGAAGGCCCGGCCGTCGCCCGTGTTGGGGTCGAGGGCGGCAACGCCCTGCGCGGAGAGTTCGGTCAACGGGCGTCCGTTGAGGTACTGGCGCACGCGCTGGTCGATGCGGGGATCGGCACGCTGCAGATAGAGCAGCGCGCGCACGATGTTGACGTCGAGTTCCTGCTCGGCGAAGCGCGGGCTTGCGATGATGTCGTCGGCAAGGGTGAGGATCAACCGTGCGAGCGCGTGCTCGTCAAGCTGCGCCTCGCGCAGTTTCTCGAGATCTTCGACGGCCATCACGGCCGAGTCGCCGACCAGCTTGTTGGTGAGCCGCGCGAGCGCGCTTGTCGCATCGGCACCGTCCGGAGAGTAGGGCTTCTCGAGGCCGTTGATGAGGCGACGCAGGTAGTAGTCAGCGTAATGCGAGACATCCGGCGTCATCTGTGCGTAGCCGAAATACGCCTTGCCGGCGCGATGAGCGGCGGTCCTGAGCGCCCGGATGAGATGGGTCTTTCCCGCGCCCGACTGGCCGTGGAAAAGCAGGATCCGAGAGCCGGCAGCGCCCGGCCGCCCGGACGTGACGGCATCGAGCAGATCGAAGAACTTCTTCCTGGCGTGCCGGTGCACGAGATCGACATCGACGGGGTCCGCCCGCCAAATGTCGTCCTCCCACGTGATCGAATGATCGAACGCCTGCGCGAGGCGCTCGATTTCAAAAGTCCTGCCGGCACTGGTCGTCTTGACCATGTCGTCCTCGACGCAATGGGCCGCTTGCGGATCAGCCGTCGCAGCGGATGAAATGCCAGACGGTGTTCTTGTAGCTGATGGCCGAGTCCTGCACGTCCTTGAGCCGCCGCTTGTCCTTGAGATCGGCGTGTGCGAGCACGACGAGCCCCCGCCGGTGCGCCTCGGTGAGCATCGCCTTGAACTCGATCTCGGAGAGGCCCCAGCCGGGATGCGCAGCAGTGAGCCGCGCAAAGGCTTGTGACACATAGGCGCGCCGGTTGCCCGGCCAGCCCTCGGCGCAGTCGGCCGCGGCGCGCAGGGCAGCCGCGGCGAAGCCCGCGAGATCGGGGCGCGGATCCGCGGGCGGCATCGGCGGAAGGGGTGTGGCTGCATCGTTGCGATCGGCCGCGGCAGGCGTCGGCGCGCCCGGTGCCTCCGCCGCGAGGTATCGCCTCAAGACGCCGGCCCGCAGCTCGGCAAGGGTCGCCTTCCGCGCCCCCACCGCTTCGGCAGCCAGTGCCGAGACAAGCCGGCCGTCCGTGCCGAAGTCCCGCGGATTGCGCGAAAGCCGCGCTGCGAGCAGCCGGCTCGCCTTCGCCGAAAGCGCCGACTTCTCGCCGATCTCGGACTTGAGCTGATTGCCGAAGGCGCGCTCCAGCGCGATGAGCGCGAGCGCATGCCGGATGCGTGCAGCGGACGGCTTGCCCTTGAGCCTCAGATCGAAATGCGCCTCGACGATGAGCGCGGCGAGGCCGTCCGCCTTGGCCACCGCCTTGCGGCGCTGCGCCGGGGCATTCTTCATGCCGAGCGCCGCCAGCACCAACGCGCCATCGCGCACCTCGGGCCAGGACGGAACCGGCAAATCCCGTCGCCCGAGAAACTCGCCGACCGCGCCGGCACCGGCATCGGTGAGCGCCCAGGTTTCGCTGCGCCGAACGACGTGCCCCGTCGAGGCCGCAAGCTGGACGGCGCGCACGATTGTCCCGGCGGCGTCGTTTCTCTCGTTCGCCGGGAGCATCGCCTGCAGATCGCGGATCAGCTGCTGTTCGCTCGCCGCGCCTGCGGCAAGGCGGACGAGCACGATCTCGGCAAGCCGGCTCGCGCCGCGCGCGGCACCGGCGGCCGGCGGCGGTACGGCCACGATGCTGTTCATGTCGGACGTCCCTTCGATTGGCGTCTGCCGCACCCCGCACGGGCTGCCAAGGCTCCAGGGCCAAGGCCGGCGCGCAGCGAGGGTCGATAGCCTACCGGACGCGCGAATCACCGGGTGCTCGCGCCATTCTGCGAGAAGGGCGTGGGCGGGCCAAGCCTGATGTGCGCTGCGCTCTATGCGAGACGGGGCCGGGTGGCCGTCGTGCGACAGCGGCCGGGTTGCAGCCGCTCCATCATCAGTGCGCCATATTCAAGCCTCGGTGACGTCACGAAGCGTGGCGCATACTCCGGCAAGTCCGGTGGGGGCTGGGGCTTCGGAGCGGACAGGCTTGCACCTCGGGCGCCATGCGCCGCTGACGGCGTGTCAGCATCACACGGCGCGGCCGACCCACGCTTTCCGGGGGCTGTCGTTGACCGGCTTAAGGTCCTGTTAACCAGTCCGTAACCGGGCCGAGGTAACGTGAACGCAAAGGAACCGCACGTGTCATGGCGGGAGTGAAGCCGATGTCTCGCGTTGTTCTGCAGCTCCTCGCGGCGGGCGCCATCACCGCCCTGGCATCCGGCTGCAGCCTCAGTTCCAGTTCCCTTTCGACGGGCTTTGCCGGAGGGACCGATACGGCCTCGATCGACTCCCGCACGGCGCGCCAGGGCGTGCTCGGGAGCGAGCCAACCACGCGAGGCGCCGGCCGAGAGCGCCCCCGGCCTCAGCAGGTCGCTCGTCTTGACGACCGCGCCCCGCAGGGCTCCTTCGACAAGGCGCCGAAGGGCGCGCTCGCCGACCGCGATTATTCCCAGACCAGACTGGACGCCGAGGCGGCGCTCGAGCTGATCAACAAGTACCGCCGGCAACACGGCCTGAAACCACTCAGATTAAGCGCGGAACTGTCCGCGGCGGCCAAGGATCACTCCCGCGATCTGGCGAAGTGGGACCGCATCTCGCATTTCGGCTCCGACGGGTCGAACCCGTGGGACCGGGTGAAGAAGGCTGGCTACAACCCGCGACTGGCCGCCGAGAACGTCGGCACCGGACAGGCAAGCATCGAGGAGGTCGTCAAGGGCTGGCGCGAGAGCCCGGGACACAACAAGAACCTGCTGCTCGCCGATGCCGAGCATATGGGCATCGCCCTCGTCCAGGACCCCAAGACGGAGTTCAAGACCTTCTGGACGCTTGTGCTCGCCGCCCCTCTTTGAGCCCGCCACGCGGACACCCTGCGCATCACAATGGCGAATGATTGGGCGCAGCGTGTCTGTTCTTTCGGCACCATTGCCGCAGCGCACCAGCACTTTCGCAAGGCCGTCATGCATCTCACTTTTTTGTGACGATACTTTCCCTGCCGGCACGTTTACCCATGGTTCGTCAATGCAATGCCGCGTCGCCGCGGCGCGGCGGAGGCCGGCGGTTCAAGACTCCGTGGATGCCGGCGTGTTGTGCCGTTGCGAAATGCAGGGTGTCACCCCAAATTCCTCGTGCTGAAGGGTTCCCGCGACCGGGCGGGCATGGGAAACGACAACGGTGATCAGACCGATGCCTGAGAGGCCAGCGACGACAGGGGCAGCGACGCTTTCTCCTGAGGCACGAGGCGCCAGCGGCGACAGTGCGGAACGGTCGCGCGACCTGCGCATCGACTTCTTCCGGGGTCTGGCGCTGATTTTCATCTTCATCGACCACATGGCCGGCAATTCGCTGATGCATCTGACGATGCGAGCCTTCGGCCTGTCCGATGCGGCAGAGGTGTTCGTTCTGATCGCCGGGTACTCGGCAGTCCTCGCCTACGCGAGCCCGCTGCAGCGCGAGGGTCTTCGCGTGGGCGCCCGGCGAATTTTTCGCCGCGTGCGTGATCTCTATGTGGCGCACGTCATACTGGTTGCGGTATCGGCTCTCTTTCTAGCAACCGTTGCGCGCTATTTCGAGAACCCGCTCTATTTTGAGTACGTCAACCTGACGCCGCTCTCCTTCGACCCGTGGGGCGCAATCTGGCGCTTCCTGATCCTTCTCTATCAGCCGGGCTACCTCAACATCCTGCCGCTCTACATCGCACTTCTCGCGGCTTTTCCGCTGATCTGGTGGGGGCTGCAGCGGAATGCTTATGGGACGCTTCTCGCCTCAGGTGGCGTTTGGCTCGCGAGCGCCACATGGAGCATCAACCTGCCGAGCTGGCCTGAGGTTTATGGCTGGTATTTCAATCCCTTGGCGTGGCAGTTCCTATTTACGATCGGGGCGTTCGCGGCGGTGCGCGCGCGTCGAGGTGCCGCCCTGTCACGCCACCCCCTGTTGATCGCGGGAGCGATCCTTTACCTGGCGGTCGGCCTGATCGTGGCGGCACCATGGATCAACATCCCCTATCTGGAGCTGCCGCGGCTCGTGCCGTATGACGCGCTCGGCTATGTCAGCAAGACCTATTTGTCGGCCTGGCGGCTCGGGCACGTGCTCGCCGTCGCCTACTTGACCGTGCTGCTGGTCCCGGCGACTGCCCGCTGGTTGCGATCGCGCCTGGCGCAACCGATCATTAACTGCGGCAGGAACAGCCTCGACATCTTCTGCGTTGGCACAGTACTGTCGTTCTGCGGGTTTGCAGTTCTGCTGGAAGCGGGGCGCACGTGGGAATTTCAGGTCCTCGTGAACGTCGTCGGCATTGGCGTGATGTTCGCGGTCGCCACCTGGGCGACGCATCGCAAGGCCTTGCAGGCGGCTCGCACGGCGGGCACTGCGACCCGGCTTGCCAACAGCGCGCAGGTGCTCCCGAACGAGGCGCGGTGATGCGCATTCGGTATTTCGTTGCCGCCATTGCATGTCTGGTGCTGCTTGGTGCGCTCGAGGCATCGGCGCAGGCCGATCCGCCACGAGCGCAGGCCCCGGCGGCGGAAACTGCCTCCACCGGCGGGTCAAATGCGCCCGCGGGTCCTTCGGCCGGCACACTGTGCGTCGTCCCGCGCGAGATGGTTCGGTTCAAGTTTGCGCTGCCGAACCTGATGCGTGCGGTGGCCAAGGGCGATACCGTCGACATCATCGCGCTCGGCTCGTCTTCGACGGCGGGCAGCGGCGCGTCGTCGCCTTCCGCGTCTTATCCGGCGCGGCTTGACGTCGAGCTCGACCGGCGGTTTCCCGGCAAGGACTTCCGCGTCGCCAATTACGGCACCGGCGGGATGCTGGCGCGCGACATGCTCGAGCGCATCCACGAGCATATTGCGACCTTGCCGAAGCCACCGGCGCTGGTGATCTGGCAGACCGGCGTCAACGACGCCGTGCAGGACGTCGGGGTTTCCGAATTCGCCTCCATCCTGAAGCGCGGCATCCTGGATTTGCGCTCCGCCGGCATCGACGTAATCCTGGTCGACATGCAGTTCTATCCGCGCTCGGAGCGGGTCGCCGTCTACGGCGACTATCTGAAGGCGATGCGCAAGGCGGCCGAGGACAACCGCGTCGCGCTGTTCGCGCGCTATAACGTCATGAAGCATCTGATCAAGAGCGGGCAGCACACGCCGGAGGAACTGCTCGCCCCGGACAATTTTCATCTGAACGATCTGTCCTACGGCTGTTTGGCCGAGCTCCTTGCTGATTCCATCGAAGAGCAGCTCAAAGGGGGCCGCGTCACGGCAAGCCAGCTCAGTCCGACACCCGATGCGCAGGTGACGCGAAAGGCCGGCATCACCCCTTGATCGGCACGGTGCGGTCTACAGCGATCTCGGTGAGGGAAAGCTTGCAGCGCACCGCAATCGCCTCGACGCCGGCAGCGACGGCCCTGTCGAAAGCCGTCCCGTAGCCGGGATCGACATCGCGCGCGAGCGAGAGGCTTCGCGCATCGTTGCGTTGAATCAGAAAAACCATCACAGCGCGGTGACCGGCGCGCACCATCTCGGTCATTTCGGCAAGGTGCTTCGCCCCCCGCTGCGTCACGCTGTCGGGAAACTCGGCGAGGCCCGCCCGGCGCATCATGTGCACGTTCTTGATCTCGACATAGCAAAGCCCCTTTCGCTCGTCCTCGAGGAGGATGTCGATCCGGCTGTTCTCACCGTATCGCACCTCGCGTCGCATCGTTCGGTACCCCCGGAGGTTGCGGAGCCTTCCCGCTTCGATCGCCTCGGCGACGAGCCTGTTCGGGTGCGCGGTGTTGATGCCGACGAGCGAGGGGCCCTTGCCGAGATCCACTTCCAGCATTTCCCACGTGTGCCGGTACTTGCGAGTTGGGCTGTCGGAGGTCGAGAGCCACACGCGCCGACCGGGGTCCGTCAGCCCCATCATCGAGCCCGTGTTGGGGCATGTCGCGGTGACCGTCTCGCCGCTGTCGAGACGCACGTCGGCGAGAAATCGCTTGTAGCGCCTCTCGAGCCGTCCGCTGACGAGGGGAGCGGTGAACTTCATGTCGGTCCCCGGCTTGGTCGTGTCCTCAACCGCGGCGCCGCAAAGCCGACCTGGCACCGCGGCATCCGCAAACAAAAACGAAAGAAGGAATGCGAGATCCGTGCGCAGCAACCATACGCGCGATCACGGCGCAAAGTCAGTCCGCCAATACATCCGCCAACCTACAAGAGAAAGGCCGACCGCCGTCCCCGGCCCGATCGCCGGTCGCCCGGGCGGACGCCAAGCCCGCCTATGCCATTTCGGCTTCGCTCTTCCTCTCCATCCGCTTGCGGACATGCGGATCGAGCCACCGCTTTCTCAGCCGGATCGACTTCGGGGTGATCTCGACGAGCTCATCGTCCGCGATGTAGCTCATCGCCCGCTCCAGCGTCATGCGCATGGGCGGCGTCAGGATCAGCGCGTCATCCTTGCCGGCAGCCCGGACGTTGCTGAGCTTCTTACCCTGAATGACGTTGACCACGAGATCGTTGTCGCGGCTGTGCTCGCCGACGATCATGCCTTCATAGACGCGCGTCTGCGGCTCGATCATCATCGCGCCGCGCTCCTGCAGATAGAAGAGAGCATAGGCCGTCGCCTCGCCGACAGCATTCGAGATGAGCACGCCGTTGCGCCGGCCCGGGATCTCGCCCTTGTAGGGGGCGTAGGCATGGAAGAGCCGGTTCATCACGGCCGTTCCCCGGGTCGCGGTGAGGAGCTCGCCCTGATAGCCGATGAGCCCGCGCGTCGGCACGTGGAACACCAGCCTGGTGCGCCCTCCCCCGGACGGACGCATCTCGATCATCTCGCCGCGCCGCTCCGACAGCCCCTTCACCACCACGCCGGCGTGCTGCTCGTCGACGTCGATGATGACCTCCTCGATCGGCTCGAGCTTCTGCCCCGTCGCCGGATCGATCCGCGTGACCACCTTCGGCCGCGACACGGTGAGCTCGAAGCCCTCGCGGCGCATGTTCTCGATGAGGATGCCGAGCTGGAGCTCGCCCCGCCCCGCGACCTCGAAGCTGTCGGTGTCCGGCACGTCCCGCACGCGGATGGCGACGTTGCGCTCCGCCTCCTTCATCAGCCGGTCGCGGATGACGCGGCTCTGCACCTTGTCGCCCTCCTGTCCCGCGAACGGTCCATCGTTGATGCGGAACAGCATGGCGAGCGTCGGCGGGTCGATCGGCTGCGCCGGGATGGGCACCCCGACGCTCGGGTCACAAAGCGTATCAGCCACGGTCGCCTCGGTGAGCCCCGCAATCGCGACGATGTCGCCGGCCTCTGCCACGTCGATCGCCGTGCGTTCGAGCCCGCGAAATGCCAGCACCTTGGTGACGCGCCCCTCTTCGACAAGCCGGCCGTCGCGCGCGAGCGCCTTGATGGCCTGATTGGGGCGCACGCTGCCGGAGCGGATGCGTCAGGTCAGGATGCGGCCGAGATAGGGGTCCGCCTCGAGCGTCGTGGCGAGCATCCGGAACGGCCCCTCCTCCGCGACGGGCGGCGGCACATGCCGGATGATGAGCTCGAACAGCGGCGTCAAATCCACCTTCGGGCCCGCCGGATCGGCCGCCATCCACCCGTCCCGCCCGGAGCCATAGACGACGGGAAAATCAAGCTGCTCGTCCGTCGCATCGAGACTTGCGAAGAGGTCGAAAATCTCGTTGAGGACCTGGTCGTGACGCTCGTCCGGGCGGTCAATCTTGTTAATCGCCACGATCGGCCTGAGGCCCTGCTTCAAGGCTTTGGAGACCACGAATTTCGTCTGCGGAAGCGGCCCTTCCGAGGCATCCACCAGCACGACGACGCCATCGACCATGTTCAGGATGCGCTCGACCTCGCCGCCGAAGTCGGCATGGCCGGGGGTGTCGACGATGTTGATGCGCACCCCCCGCCAGACGATCGACGTGCACTTGGCAAGAATGGTGATCCCGCGCTCGCGCTCCAGATCGTTGCTGTCCATCGCCTGGGCTTCGACTTTCTGGTTCTCCCGAAAGGCGCCGGACTGCTTGAGAAGCGCGTCGACCAGCGTTGTCTTGCCGTGGTCGACGTGGGCGATGATCGCGATATTCCGCAACTGCATGAAGAAGGTCCTGAAGCCGGCCACGCGGGCGAAGTGCCCGTTTGTGCGGCGCATCAAAAGGTTGCCGGGGCCTAGCACATTCCGGACCCTGCCGCCAGCGAGGATCGGCTTGCGCGTGCCGAGGTCCGCCGTGACGGCACGGCGAGCGCGTCTCCCCTTGTGGTTGCGCATTGCCGGCCCGCCCGTTATCTGATGCCGAAGGCGCCGGCTTGCAACGCGCGCCACTGGCTCCGACCCGCCGAACTTGATGTCCCAACTCAAGCTTATCGTCTTCGATCAGGAGGATCTCTCGGTCCTTTCGGCCCACCTTCAGGACGCCGTGCTGAAGGTCGGAGATATGACCTATCTGCCCGCCGAGAAGCGGTTCGCCGCGGTGCTCCGCCGCTTCGACTGGCAGGCGGCGCTGGCCGGGGCCGAGGGCAGCGCGCCGAGGCCCAGCTACCAGCGCCGTCAGACCGCGGTCCGTTTCGAGCGCGTGCTCGCCGCCAAGGTGAGCGGTCTCGATCTCAAACGGAAATCCGATGTCCTCTCGCTGCTGGCGATCGAGTTCAGGCAGGCCCGGCCGGACGATCCGGCGGGCAGCGTCACCCTCGTGTTCTCCGGCGGCGGCGCCATCCGCCTCGAGGTGGAGTGCATCGAGGCCGAGCTGAAAGATCTCGGCCTGACCTGGCGGTCGCGGTCGCGGCCGCGGCATCCGGTCGACGACGAAGCCTGACTTCAGTAGGAGGAGCGGATCCCATGCGTCCGCTCGCATGCCATGCCCATTCGCCTTAGCACACGCGACCCGGATTTCGAAGCCGCGTTCTGCCGTTTCCTGGCGCTGAAGCGGGAGGTGAGCGAGGAGGTCGACGGTACCGTCCGCGCCATCATCGCCGACGTGCGCGGGCGCGGCGATCGGGCGCTCATCGAGCTCTCGGCGCGCTTCGACGGCCTCGATCCAAAAACCGGCCTGCGCGTTGGCCCGGACGAAATCCGGGCGGCGGTCGCGCGCTGCGACGCAGCGGCGCTCGCAGCCCTCCGATTCGCCCGCGACCGCATCGAGGCCTACCACTTCCGGCAGCGGCCCGAGTCCGAGGTTCGCTTCGTCGACGCTCAAGGCGTGGAACTGGGGTTTCGCTGGACCGCCGTCGAGGCGGCGGGACTTTACGTGCCAGGGGGCCTTGCCTCCTATCCGAGTTCGGTGCTCATGAACGCCGTGCCCGCGAAGGTCGCGGGCGTTCCGCGCATCGTCATGGCCGTGCCGGCCGCGAAAGGCGAAATCAATCCGCTGGTGCTGGCGGCCGCGGAGCTCGCGGGCGTCGACGAAGTCTACAGAGTGGGCGGCGCTCAGGCGATCGCCGCGCTCGCCTTCGGCACCGAAAGCATCCTGCCGGTGGCCAAGATCGTCGGACCCGGCAATGCCTATGTGGCCGCCGCCAAGCGACAGGTGTTCGGGGTCGTCGGGATCGACGCCATCGCCGGCCCGTCGGAGGTCCTCGTCATTGCCGAACGCGACAATGACCCGGAGTGGCTCGCCGCCGATCTCTTGGCCCAGGCTGAGCACGACACCGCCGCCCAGGCGATCCTCATGACCGACGATATCGGCCTCGCCGGCGCCGTCGAGGCGGCGATCGAGCGTCAGCTCGCCGCCCTGCCGAAAGCCGCCATCGCCGGCGAGAGCTGGCGCAGCTACGGCGCTGTCATCTTGCTATCTGATCTCGCAGAGGCTCCGGCGCTTGCCGATCGCATCGCGGCCGAGCACGTCGAGATTGCGACCTCCGCACCGGATGTGCTGGCAGGCCAAATTCGCAATGCCGGCGCCATCTTTCTCGGCAGACACACGCCAGAGGCGATCGGCGACTATGTGGCCGGCTCCAATCACGTGCTGCCGACCGCCCGCAGCGCCCGCTTCTCCTCGGGGCTCGGTGTCACCGATTTCATGAAGCGCACGTCGCTTCTGCGCCTCGACCCGCGAAGCCTCGGCGCACTGGGTCCGGCGGCGATGACGCTGGCAGCAGCCGAAGGCCTCGAAGCGCATCGCCGGTCGGTCGCCATCCGGCTCGCGCAGCCCGGCCCCCCCAGCGAGAAGTGACCATGGCCGGACGCGATACGGGCAACGCCGACATGCCGGAGGAGACGCCGCCCACTCGTTCGCGTCTCATCGCCATCACCCTCGACGAGCAGTCGATCGGCCGCGCCAACGCCAATGTGGCGCACGAGCGCGAGGTGGCCATCTACGACATACTCGATGCGAATACGTTTGCCGTCGACGGCCGCGACGAAGGGCCCTACACGCTGCATCTCTCCGTGGTCGATGACCGGCTCGTCTTCACGATCGGCGCCGATGGCACATCGGAGACGATGTCGGTGGTCCTGGCGCTCTCGGCCTTCCGCCGGGTCATCAAGGACTATTTCGCCGTCTGCGACACCTACTACCAGGCCATTCGCAATGCTCCGCCGTCGCGCATCCAGACCATCGACATGGGACGGCGCGCGCTGCACGACGAAGGCAGCCGCCTGCTCGCCGAGCGGCTCAAGGGCAAGGTGACGCTCGACCATGCGACGGCACGGCGGCTGTTCACGCTGATCTGCGCCCTGCACTGGAAGGGATGAGCGTGATGCAGGCAGAGGACCAGCGGGGGGGCAGCGTTGTGGGGCGCGAGCTTCCCGGCGCGGTTCTCTTCGCCTGCACCATGAACGCCGTGCGCTCGCCCATGGCGGCCGCCATCCTGCGTCATCTCGCCGGCCGGCGCGTGTATGTGCAATCGGCGGGCGTGAGGGCCGGCGAGCCCGACCCCTTCGTCCGGGCCGTCATGGATGAGATCGGCATCGACGTCTCGCGCCATGCCCCGACGACACTCGCCGATCTCCACGACACCACCTTCGATCTCATCATCACGCTGTCTCCGGAGGCGCACCACCAAGCGCTGGAACTCACGCGGACCATGGCGGTGGAAGTCGAATACTGGCCGACCTTCGACGCTTCGCTCATGCAGGGCCAGGGCAGCCGCGAGCAGGTCCTCGCGGCCTACCGTGCCGTGCGGGACCGGTTGTTCCGGCGCGTCAAGGAGCGGTTCGACCTCGCCGGCGGCCCGAGCATCTGAAGGCGGGGTCGGTCTGCTGCGCCGGATCGTCGCTGTCGCGGCACGGACACGGCCTGTGGAACGGCCTGATTTCGCCACACCGCTTCAAAGGCATCGCCATAATCCCCACCTAGGGTCCATGGCCGCGCTTGGGGAAGCGTTGCGCCGGTCCCGGCAGACGGGCGGTGCCACCGGAGGTGATTTGGCCATGACGGTTACGTGGTTCGGTACGAAAGATGTCTGGTTGGTCGCGCGCGATTGCCTCGTCGGGATCGGCCTTTTCCTCGTCCTGACGTTCGGGCTCTGCGGCGGATTGCCCGGCCGCTCGATGCACGCGGCGGCATCCGATGCGGCGATCCTTGCGGCGCAGGCCCTGGCCGCACCTCCGGATGCGGCCGCGGAACACGCGCTCCTCACTGCGCTCGCACGCATCCCGTCAGGCGGAGGGCAGATCAACGCGATTGACTTCTTTGCCCTCGGCACCGCGTTCGCGTTCCTCTTCGCCCTCAACGTCGCGCTCTTGCGCCATCTCCGGCGGGCCTACGCGATTCCCCGTCCGAGCGGGCGGAGGCGGCATGGCTGACCGAGCCGCGCGCGGTCCGGTTGCCGGCGGTCTCGACAAAGCGGCAATGGCGACACATATGGGGTGGGCGAGGGAAGCAGGGAGGCTCAGGGCATGACCCGACGCTGGCGCACCGAGGCGATCGGACTGGCGGCCGTGACCGGTCTGGCGATGATGGCCGCCTTCGCCGTGCGCACCGCGCCCGAGGCGGTTCTCGCGCGGGACTACGGCGACGCGCTGGCGCGATTGGCGGCGGAATGGCCGACGCCCGCCAAAGCGAACATCTGGCTTAGCCGCAGCGAGCCCGCCCCGCGGCCGCTGCGCAAGGCGCTGGCCGTCGGCGACCGTGTGAGCATCGCAAGCTCAGCCGGAACCCTCGAAACCTTTGAAGTCGTGAGCGTCGAGGAGGTCGCGGCCGATTCGATCGGCGCCCCGCAATCGCTCATCCAGATCGTGACCGGGCGGCCGGTCACGGGCGCCGGCGCCGCGACCGTCCGCTTCATTTTCGCGGTCGAAAGCGAGGCTGACGTAACCGGGCCGGTGAAGGCGGACAAGACGCTGTGATCCACGGGCCGGCGCCGCCAATGCGGGCCGGTTTCCCGATGCGGCGCGGCGCGCGCGTGACGGCGCCTTTGCGGAGCCCTCTTGACGCCGTTCGTGCCGATTTGGAGAGGCAAGCGGGCGGTCGGCGATTGACACACCGGGACCGACGCGGTTTGGCTGCTGCCGGATGTCGCGGCCGCTGGCAGACCGGGGTGCGCGGCCCAACCGAAATCCGCTGACGCCGCCTCCCCGAGACCGCCCGAGAGATGAGTCGCCTGCCGAACCGATCCGCGATGCTCGGCGCCGCCAACCTTCTGGCGGCGCTCAGCCAGCGCATCGCGGTCTGGCGATCGCAGCGCCGCACGTCGCCCGCCTGGACGCTCGCCGTCGCGCTGATCGTGGCCGTCATGGCGCTGCCGGTTGCGACCGTCCTGGTGCTGGCGGTGGGTGCCAAGGCCGGCGCGCTCTCACATCTGGCGAGCACGATTCTCGCCGCCACGCTGCGCGATACGTTTCTCGTGCTGACGGGCGTCGGATGTCTGACCCTCGTTGTCGGCACCGTAACGGCATGGCTTGTCACCATGTACCGGTTTCCGCTGCATGCGCTGGTCGATCGGCTCCTGGTGCTGCCGCTCGCCGTGCCGACGTACATCATCGCCTATGCCTACGCGGAGCTCCTCGACTACGCAGGCCCGGTGCAAGGCGCTGTCCGTTCGCTGTTCGGCTTCCAGTCCGCGCGTGATTACTGGTTTTTCGACATACGCTCGACCTCGGGCGCCATCTTCGTACTCTCGAGCGTGCTCTATCCCTACGTCTACCTCGCCGCGCGCGCGAGCTTCACGCAGCAGTCGGTGTGCGCACTCGAAGTGGCACGGACGCTCGGCCGCACCGAGTTCGGCGCGTTCCGCTCGGTCGCCCTACCGCTCGCAAGACCCGCGCTGGTCGCAGGGGTTGCGCTCGTCCTCATGGAGAGCCTGAACGACCTCGCCGCTATGCAGTATCTCGGGGTGCAGACGCTCTCCGCCGCAATCTACGCCACCTGGCTGCAGCGCTCGAACCTGGGCGGAGCCGCACAGATCGCCGCGGTCCTAATCGTGATCGTGGCCCTCCTCTTCGCCGCCGAGCGCCGGGCCCGCGGCCGCAGCCGCTTCCACCACACCACCGGCCGTTACCAGGCGATCCCCTTCGCCATCCTCGGCGGAACGCGCGCCTGGGCGGCGCTGACCGTCTGCCTGCTGCCGTTCGTCCTCGGATTTCTTCTGCCGACCCTCATTCTCGCCGGCAACGCCTGGCGCCACGCCGAGGTGGCGCTCGCCGGCGGATTCTGGCGGGCCGCCGGCAACAGTCTGGTGCTGGCCGCAGTGGCGGCCGCAACCGCTGTTGCAGCGGGGCTCCTTCTCGCCTACGCGCGGCGCATTGCCGCCAATGGCTTCGTGCGACCGGCCGTGCGCATCGCAGGCCTCGGCTACGCCCTTCCGGGCACCGTGCTCGCCCTTGGCCTGCTGATCCCGCTGGCCGCACTCGACAACCGCATCGACGCCGCCACGCGCGAGGCTTTCGGACTCTCGACGGGGCTCGTGCTCTCCGGCACCATCTTCGCGCTGGTGCTCGCCTACACAATCCGCTTCCTCGCCGTCTCACTCGGCACGATCGAAGCCGGACTCGAGCGGGTCTCGCCGAACCTGGATGCGGCCGCCCGCACGCTCGGCGAGACCGCGCTCTCGGCGCTCTGGCGCGTCCATCTGCCTCTGCTGATGCCGGCGCTCGGCACGGCGGCGCTGCTCGTCTTCGTCGATACGATGAAGGAGCTGCCCGCCACCCTGCTATTGCGCCCGTTCAACTTTGAGACGCTCGCGACCCACGTCTATTCGTTTGCCTCCCTCGAGCAGCTCGAGGCCGCAAGCGTCGGCGCGCTGGCCATCGTCGCCGTCGGCCTCGTCCCGGTGCTGCTCCTGCATCGCGCCATCGCCGAAGGCCGGGCAGGAAGCTGAGTCTCTCCCCGTCGCGGCTTCCGGCTTGCCGGGCGGCTCTCTTCGAGCAGGCGTCAGCGCCGCGCCTCAAGCCAGCCCATCATGATGCGGTTGAAGGCATCGGGCCGCTCGACGTTGGGGAAGTGGCGGGCCTCTGCAATCTCCTCGTAGCGTCCGCCCGGTACGAGCTCGGCGATGCGCTTGTTGGCGGCCGGCGGCGTCCCCTGGTCCTCCGATCCGCAGACCGTGAGCACCGGCAGCTTGAGTGACGGGAGCCGCGGCACGAAATCAAAATTCATGATAGCGTCCACGCAGCCGAGATAGCCCGGGGCCGTCGTTCCGGCGATGGTCGCGTGAATCTGGCGCCACCGGTCGGGGCGCTTGGGCTTGAAGGCGTCTGTGAACCATCGCTCCATGGTGGCGTCGGCGAGCGGCGCAACGGAGCCCGCCTTGCGGACCGCCTCGATGCGCGGCCCCCAGGCCTCGCGCGCGTTGGGGGGCGAGGCGGGCGAGGTGTCGCAGAGCATCGCCGACAGAAGACGGTGGCCGTGACCGAGCGCGAGCGCTTGGCCCAACATGCCGCCGATCGAGAGGCCGATGAAATGCACCTTGGAGATGGCGAGCGCGTCGAGCGCCTGCACCACGTCGCCGGCGAGCGCGTCCATCGTGTAGCTCCCCGCAACCGGGTCGCTGCCGCCGTGGCCGCGCATGTCGAGCCTCAGAACGCGATATCCGGCCGCCATCAGTGGCGGCATCTGCTCCGCCCACATGCCGCCATCCGATGCCAGCGAATGCGCGAAGCACACGACGGGGGCGGTTTCCGGCCCCATCAGATCGTAATAGAGCCGCCGCCCGGCGAGATTGATCAGCATCCGACGCTCCTTCGTTCGTTACATGACTTGGGCCTTGGCCGCAGCCGGCCGAAACATTGCCGGGAGCGAACATACCGGCTTGCCGGGGCATCGGCCATGGCAGACTGGGCAAGTCGGGCGCGGGACTTCCCGCCGCCCGCTTGCCTTGGGTCGCCGCAAGCGCCATAACGCCGTTCGCCCGAGTGCGTCCAAGCAGCAAGGACCGATCCGATGATCGAACTCAAACCCCGCGTGTTCTCAGGCATGCAGCCGACCGGCAGCCTGACGCTCGGCAATTACCTGGGCGCGCTCGTCAACTGGGTGGCGATGCAGAAGACGCATGAGTGCATCTACTGCGTCGTCGATCTGCATGCGATCACGCAATCGGTGGACGTCTGGGGCGGACCCGCCGAACTGAGGGTCGCGACGCGCCGTGCCGCCGCCGCCTACATCGCCGCCGGCATCGATCCGAAGAAAAGCATCGTTTTCAACCAGAGCCAGGTCGCGGAGCATTCCGAGCTCGCTTGGATCTTCAACTGCGTCGCCCGCCTCGGTTGGCTCGACCGCATGACCCAGTTCAAGGAGAAGGCCGGCAAGGACAAGGAGCGCGCCTCCGTCGGCCTCTACGCCTACCCCAATCTCATGGCCGCCGACATCCTGGTCTACCGTGGCACGCACGTGCCGGTGGGCGACGACCAGAAGCAGCACCTGGAGCTCGCCCGCGACATCGCGCAGAAGTTCAACAATGACTTCCGCAAGGAGATCGCGGCGCGCGGCTATCCGAACGGGGAGTTCTTTCCGCTCTGCGAGCCGATGATTCTCGGACCCGCGACGCGCGTCATGAGCCTGCGCGACGGCACCAAGAAGATGTCGAAGTCGGACCCCTCCGACATGTCCCGCATCAACCTGACCGACGACGCCGACACCATCGCCAACAAGATCAAGCGCGCGCGGACGGACCCGCATCCCCTGCCATCCGAGGTCCAGGGCCTGAAAGGCCGCCCGGAGGCGGACAACCTGACCGGCATCTTCGCAGCGCTCGCCGGAACGACGCAGGCCGAAGTGCTGCGCCAGTTCGGCGGCGGCCAGTTCTCGACGTTCAAGGCGGCGCTCTCGGAGCTCGCAGTCGCCAAGCTTTCCCCCGTTACGTCCGAGATGAATCGGCTGATGGCCGACCCGGCGGAAATCGACCGCATCCTGAAGAACGGCGCCGATCGCGCGCGCGCGATCGCAGCCCCGATCATGGCCGAGGTGAAGGAGATCATCGGCTTCGTGCGATGAAGCGCCTGCCGGCCGCAATGGTCCGCTCTCGGCCGGGCCACCTGGCAGGCCCTGCCGCCGCCGGACTAAGCGGCCCGGTTCGCTGGCGCGTGCAGCCGCCCCATTGTTGCGCAGCGCGCGGCATGGCAAACTGAGATATGGTCAAGAAACGCCGAGTCTTCGAGCAGGGTCACCGCCGGAAGTTTCTCGTCGTCGTCGACGACGTGCCGGAGGTCGATGCGGCACTGTACTTCGCCGCGAGCCGAATTGGGCACACCGGCGGGCAAATCGTCTTTCTCTACGTCATCGAGCCGCAAGGCTTCCATCAGTGGATGGGCGTACGCCAGACCCAGATCGACGAGGAGACGAACAAGGCTCGCGCTCTCTTTCGCCTGCACCGCAGGAAGCTCAATCAAGCCGGATTCGAGCAGATTCCGACGGAAGAAGTGATACGCGAGGGCAAGAAGGCGGAGGAGATCGTCAAGCTGATCGAGGAAGACGAGGATATCGCGATCATGGTGCTCGGCGCCTCGACGGACGCCAAGGGTCCGGGACCGCTCGTCTCCTCGCTCGCTGCCGGCAAGCTCGCGGGTTCGTTCCCGATCCCGATCGTCATCGTGCCGGGGACGCTCACGCTCGAGGATCTGAAGGCGATGGCCTGAGGCCACATCGTCACTCGACTTCGCCTAACCGGCATGGCGATGCGGCCGTATTGCCCGGCGTCCCTTGGTTCGGCGACGGCGCCGCGCAAGGCGCGTGCCGGGGGCCGGGGGATGGCGGGCGGGGTCATTTCTGACACCGCGCTGCGCGCCGCTTCCCGCACGGGGTGCGACGCGGCCGCTCCATTCACAGCGGTCGAGCAGGCGTCGCGAAGGCCATTGTGCGAGAGGCGAGACTCTCCGGAATTCCTGCGCCGAGGCGCGGCGCCAGCGGATTCCTGACCGGCCTTGCCAGCGCGATGCCAAGGAGGATCAGCGCCGGCCACATCTGATAGGCAATCACCTCAAGATTGTCGGCGAACGAGAAGAGGATCATCGACAGCACAATGCCAAGGCCGATGCGCGCGACCCGATCGGCCTGCGCCCTCACCACCAGCGCGGCGACGGTCACGGTCATCGGAACCGCGAGCGCCACGAAGCCGACGGCTCCTTTTACGTAGAGGAGCCCCCACCAGGTGTGGTGCGAGCCGATCATCATCCGCTCGACGACGTGGCCGCCCGGCTCGAGTATGCCGTGGCCGAAGACCGGCGCTTCCGTCATCCAGCGGTGCACGGCGATATTGCCGAGGGCGGCACGGACCCGGCTTGAAGCCGCCCGCGCGTTGTTGAAGGACTCGACTGCCGTGTCGATCGCCGAGAGCACTTCGTGCGACAAGAGAACGCCGAGAGTGGCCACCGCCGCCAGGACGAGCCAGGCGCGCGGGTTGATCAGGGTCGAGCCGACGACCATCAGGATCAGCACCGCCGGCAGCGCCACCGCCGAGAGGCGAGATCCCGACATGTAGAAGACGGCGAGCGCCGAGGCGATGCCGACGATCCTGTAGGTCAGCGATTTCTCATAGACCGCGACAATGAAGCCGATGCCGGCGAGGAAAGCGGCCGCCGTCGCCCAAGGCGAGAAGAATCGCCAGCGGGCCTTTCCCGTGACATCGTCGATGGCATAGAGCGTGACGTCGAAGAACTCAGGCCCCGAGGCAAGCACATGAAGCGGCGAGATGTAGAGAGACTGCGGCAGACCAACCGCTTCCGACATCAGGAACAGCGGCGCTAGAGCGAGCGTGTGAAGCGACAGCACGCTCAGCGCCCTGACGACGATGAGCGGGCGGATCGACAGTGTCGCCCCGATGAGCGGAAAGATTGCGAGCAGCGCCCAACCTTTCATCCAGCCGATGAACGATTTTACCGTCTGCAGGAAGCCAAGCTCGAAGTCGTAGTGCGCGATGAGTAGTGCGACGGCCATGGCAAACATGCCGACGCACCAAACGCCGACGGTCGCGGGCGGCGTGCGCACGTCCCGGCCGCTCGGTTCAAGACCGAGGTAGCGCAGCGCAGCGATGCCGAGCAGGACATACCCGATCAGCGAGCCGACGATGTAGAGACCTCCGAGAAGCCAAAGTCCCCAGGTTCCGACGATGGTCCAGTAGACGATCTTCTCCTCGGGCGTCTCGGGAACAATGCGGCGCGGGCCCATGTAACCCCCCAGGCGACGAGAACGAGTGCCGATCCGAGTACGGCGGCAACCAAAGCGATGGCGAGCTGCGGCTGGCTGCGCTCCTGCGGCCGGTCGGGCTCGGACAAGAGCTGCACGATCGGATACGACGAGTAGAGGTCCGTCTTGCTCGTATCGAGACGCGCGACCGCAGACGAGTAGACGGCTTCCGCCACGAGGTGATCCTTCTTCAGGTTCTCGAGCTTGGCCGCCTCCGGACCGAGGCGCGCGATCTCGCTCTCGACCCGAGCGAGCTCCTCCTGCATGGTCTCGACCTCGCGGCGCAGGCCCGAGACGAGAGATTCGCCGGCCACGATGTTCCTGAGGAGATCCGCCTGCTGCGAGCCGTTGATCACCACCACCAGCGCACCGACGTCGACCGTCGGGTCGACGCCTGCGGACCGCGCGATGCGCTGGAACTCGGCGAGCGCACCATCTCGCTTGAACCGTGCCTGCCGGAACGCAGGATGGTTCGGTCCATAGATCAGCTTGTGCTCGTGCAAGATGGAGTTGGCATCCGAGAATGCGTGCAGAAGCTTGGCGAACGCAGGGTCGGCTGCAAGCTTGAGGCCCGCTGCCGCATCGCGCGGGCTCAGGCCGACGCGGTTCTTGAGAACCGACTGGTTGCGTTCGGCCTTGTCGAGCTCTGACTTCATTTCCGCGAGCTTGCGGCGCATCATCTCGGCCGAGGAGACCGTCTCGTTGAACTGGTTGATGGAGCGAAGGCCGGTCGCGTTCTGGAACTCGACGATACGCTGGCGAGCGGCCTCGAGGTTCGCCTGGTACTGCTTCATGTGCTCGCGCACGCTCGCCGCGCGCTTCTCAGCCTCGTCGCGCCGCAGGATATCGAGCTGTTGCTGGAAGGCGGCGACGAGCGCCCGGGCGCGGGCCTGGGCGTCCTCGGGCGAGCGACCCGACATCTGGAACTGCATGAGCGAGGTCTCGTCGATGAGCTTGATCCGGGCGCGCGGAAAAGCCGACGGATGGATGCCGAGCGCGTGCGCCGCCTGCTGGCGCACCTGCTCGCTGTTGGCGATCTCGCGATAGATGACCTTGGGGCTCAGCGAAACGCTGCCGAACGTGTGCGCCTGATTGGTCGATGCGTAGCCGATGGTATCGACCGAGATCGTCGAGGAGTTGTTCGAGACGGGCAGGATCAGCGTCCACCGGCTGACATAGGTGGACGGGGTGAGCAGATAATAGGCGCCCGCCAAGAACCATACGATGGCGATGGAGGTGACAACCCAGCTGATACCCGGCCCCTTCCGGCGTCCGAAGGCCCGCTCGATGCGCGCCAGTGCTGCATGCGGCGAGAGCCCCTTGGGCGGGCCTGTCGGCGGCTCAAGTCCCATATGTCCCTGTGCGTCGGTCATGCGTGCGTTGGACGCGGTCCATTCCCTTGGCTCATGACGCGTGTCAGTCCGCCCGGCTGCCCGGCAGACGCGAGGTTGCGTGCGACGTGGCGGCGGGCCCAGACGGCAAAGCCCGCCTGGAGGACTGTCGAAACGACGGCGATCGCCGCAACGCCGGCGAGCAGGCCCTGCGGCAGCGCCGCGGCAAGACCTGCAAGAAGCAAGAGGCTGAAGACGAGGGATGCTTTGAACTCGACCCCAGGCGCACCGGCAGCGCGCAGCAGCTGGCAGGCCAGGTCAAAGCAGGGCTTGGTGACAGCGGAGAGGCAAAGCACTGCGACGATCGCGACATAGGGAGTCCAGCGTTCGCCGAAAAGCACCGGCACATAGACCGTGATCGCCAGCGCCTGCAGCACGATGAGGCCGCAGATGGGCAGCGCGAGGCGGGCAAGCGCCCGATCGAAGCGCGCAAGCAGCTCGCCCGGCGTGAGGCGCGCATCCGCGAAATGCGGAAAGCTCGCCGCCGCCAACGCACCCGTGAGCACCAGACTGAGGCCGTAGCCGGCGTTGAAGGCGAAGTAGTAGACGCCGAGCGCTTCCATGCCGAGGATGGCCCCGACCAGGACCTTGTCGGCATTGAAGCGGACCGCGACGAGGATCTCGCTTGCCAGGATCGGTCCGGAGTAGCGCAGCATGTCGCTGACCGAGGCCTGTCCCGCGGCTTCGTTCTGCCGCCAGGATACGGCGCGCCTCACCCCGAAGAGCCAGATCGGCGCCGTCAGGAGCTTCGGCAGCACGATCGCCCAAGCGCCAAACCCGATCATGGCGAGACCGGCGGTCAGCAGGTTGTCGATGCCGATCTGCGCGGTGTTGATGCCGGAGATCGTCCCCATGCGCTGCTGGCGCTGCAGGAGCCAGCCCTGCACCATCCCGGCCGGCATGACGAGATAGACCAGGGCGAGACAGGCGATCATCCCGAAGAGTGCGGTATTGCCAGCGACGTGCGCGATGATCGCGCCGGCCACCAGTTGCAGGAGCGCCATGCCGCCACACACCAGCCAGATGAGCCGCCAGGCGGTGTTGCAGGTCGCCTGAAGCTCCTCCTCGCGCGCCCTTATGACGGATTGTCCAAGGCCGTTGTTGGCGAGAATCCGGATGAGCTCGAAACAGGTGATGGCGGTGGCGGCGACGCCGAGTTCGACGGGCGCGAGGTGGCGCGCGAGCGCGATGGCGGTGACGAGCCGCGACAGGCGGATCATGAGCTCGCCGAGCCCGAGCAGCCCGAACCCGCGCACGAGCTGATCCCGGCACGCGATGCGCCCCGCAAAACCGGCGATGCTGTGGAGCACATTCAACGCCACGGCCGAGATACTCTCACTGACTTGTCGGGCCACTCCCCCGCAAGTCACGCTATGGCGCGGCAGTTAATGTCGGCTTCCCGCAAAATTTAAAATGCGTGAAATCAAGTCCTTGACGGCACAGGCGGCGGTCGAAACGAAACAACGCTGAAGCTGTCAGACACGAATGCCGGGGCTCGCCGCGGCAAGGCCCAGCGCGCGGCGCTCGAGGCCGCGATAGAGCCTGCCGGGCAGCAGCGACTTCGCGGAAGCGGCAGCCAGCGTGGCCAGCGTGCGCTGCGGCTCCTCCAAGAGAATGCGCGGGTCGGCGCGCAGCGCGCCGATCATGAGGCCGAGCGCCGTCGCCCGCTCGTCCGAGCGCACGGCGCGGCGCGCGAGATAGCGCAGCTGATAGGCCTCGGCGCGCGCCCCATGCCGGGCGACGAGGTCGGGAGCATAGGCTGCGACCTTGTCGCGGAAGCGGCGCCAGGTGGCGAGTTGCGTCGCGATGTTGGCCGAGAGACCGCCGCTGTTCACACGATAAAGCGTGAGCGGCTCGGCGATAAGCCCGAACCTGCAGCCGGCTGCGACCATGCGCATCCAGCACTCGATGTCTTCCGACTGCCGAAAGCTCTCGTCGAACCAGCAGTCATCCCCGCGGCTTGGATGCGGGAACCGAATGCGGTCGAGGGCGCGCCGGCGCAGGACCGGCGCCGAGCCGTTTCCGACCGGATTGCGGCAGAAGAACTCCGCCGCAGTGAGATCGGCCGTCCGCGGCCGCTGCACGAGGCCGAGCTCGCGGCCCGCTTCGTCGATGAGCGAGGAAGCCGAAAAACTGACGTCGATCTCCGGGCAGGACTCGAGGTGAGCGACATGCCGGGCGAGCTTGTCCCGGGTCCACAGGTCATCGGCATCTAGGAGCGCGATGAACTCGCCGCAGGCCACGCGAATTCCCGTATTGCGCGCACCGGCCAGCCCGCGGTTGGCCTGGGCGACGAGCCGCACCCGCGGGTCGCCTGTGCTGCTCGCGACCTCCGGCCCCCGGTCCCGCGATCCGTCGTCGACGACGATGACCTCGAAATCCGAAAACGTCTGCGTCAGGACCGCAGCGAGCGTTGCCGCGATATAGGCTTCGGTCTGATAGAGAGGGATGACGACGCTGACACGGGGCATGGGAAACTCGACACAATAGCGCGGCGCGATCGGCCCGTTGCGCCACGCTCGCGGGCGGCCATGGCGCCGGGCCGCTCCGGCAGCATCGGCGAAATTCGTTAACTCTCCGATATGAAGCGCCGGCCCCGGCCGGCGACCGGTAAGCCTTTGCAAAGATTGTCCCGACTAGCCTCGCGCTCGAGGAGGCGGCCGGTGCAGTCTCGCAGTCTCGACGCGCCGGTAGCGAGAGCCCCGTGGCTCCGTAAGGCCGCCCCCGTCAATGCGTCCGCAGTCGCAAGGGGCCCGCCGTGAAATCCGAACTGCTCGACATGCCGCGCGCCGCCGCCTCCGGCGAAGCCGTCGCGGTCCCCGCGATCGCTCGACGCACGAGCGTCCTGTGGACCCCGTCTGCAGCCGGGACGGCGTGCGAGGTCATGGGCCATCGGATCGCCAACGTCATGCTGGCAGACGCCGCGACGATACTTGCCGCGGCCGCCAGCCTGCGGCGCAAGACCCGCGTGGTGTTCGTCAATGCGCATGTGGCGACGAGCGCGGCGGCGGACCCCGGCTATCGGGAGGTCGTGCGATCCGCCGACATCCGGTTCGCCGATGGCAGCGGCCTCGCGCTCGCGGCGCGCATGTGCGGCGAGCCGCTGGCGGACAACGTCAACGGCACCGATATGCTGCCCTTGCTGGCCCGGGCCGCGATGCGAACGGGCGTCCGCATCTATCTCCTCGGCGGCGTGCCGGGCGCCGCGGCCCGATCGGCCGAGACCCTGGCGCGCCTTGGGCTGGGTGCGGCGCTCGCAGGCACCCACCACGGATATTTCGAGCGCGGCGGCGCGGCCGAGGCAGCCGTCATCGACGACATCAATCGGAGCGGCGCCGGCATCCTGCTCGTCGGCTTCGGCGTTCCCTTGCAGGACCAGTGGCTCGCAGCGAATTCCGACCGGCTGCAGGTGCCGGTGCTAATCGGAGTCGGCGGGCTCTTCGACTTCTTCTCGGGCCGAGTCTCGCGCGCGCCGGCGATCCTGCGCACGCTTGGCCTCGAGTGGACCTGGCGACTCGCGCTCGAGCCGGGCCGCATGTGGCGCCGCTATCTCATCGGCAATGCGGTCTTTCTCTGGCACGCCGCGCGGTTCGCCGCGATCCGCCGACTGCGATCGCTGGGGCGGGCGCCGCTCGACCAGGCGCTCTCCAGATAGCGGCAGAGCGGGGCTTCAGCGCCCCTTAATCGGTCCGGGCTAATGTGCCGGGGGGCGAGCGGGGGCGAGACGCGCAGGTGTCGGCAGCAGGCGGCATACCGAGGCTGAAGGCACTCGATGGTTGGCGCGGCGTGTGCGCCGTGCTCGTTGCCGTCATGCATCTCGAGGCGAGCGGGTATCTCTCAGGCTCGCATCTCGTGCGCAACGCCGACTTCCTTGTCGACTTCTTCTTCGTGCTGAGCGGCTTCATCATCGCCCATGCCTACGGGCAGAAACTTGCCGCGCCCGGCGATGTCGCCCGCATGCTGTGGCGACGCTTCGCGCGACTGTGGCCGCTGCACGCGGCGCTGCTCGCGCTCCTCGTAGGGCTGGAGCTTGCCGCGCACGCGATCTCGGGACTCACCGGCATCGCGCGCCGCGCGGCCGCGTTCGACCCCGCCATGGGGCAGTCCTTGGCAGCGATTCCGACGCATCTCGTCATGCTGCACAGTTTCGGGCTGCACGACAGAGGCACCTGGAATGTTCCGAGCTGGAGCATCAGCGCCGAGTTCTGGTCCTCGGTCGTGCTGGCGGCGATCGCGCTCTTCTGCGGGCGCTGGCAAAGGCTCGCCGCCGCCGCGATTGCCCTCCTTGCTGCCACGGCCGTCGCTGTCTTCGCCAGCGACTTCATGCGAACGCATTACGACTACGGCTTCCAGCGCTGCCTCTTCGGCTTCCTCGTCGGCCGTCTCCTCTACGATGTCCGCGGCCGCTGGCAGTATCCGGACGCTCGCGCGACCGTGGTCGAGGTGGCGACCATCGCGCTGGTTGGCCTTTTTGTGGTCAATGCCCGGGGAACAGAAGCCGCGCTGGCGGCGCCCATCGTCTTTGCGGTTGCCGTCTGGGTGTTCGCGAGCGGTCGCGGCCGCATCTCGCGACTTCTAGAGGCGCCGCCGCTGCAATGGCTCGGCACGCGCTCCTACTCGATTTATCTTGTGCACGGCGTCGTGCTGATCGCGGTTTCCCGCGCCGGCACCGTCGCCAGCGCCATCGCTGGTCGGCTGCCGGGCATCGCAGGACCGCCGGAGCCGGGGCTCGCAAGCGCGCTCCTCTCGCATCCGATTCTCGCCGATCTCCTGACGATGGCGTACCTTGCCGCGGTGCTGCTCGCATCCGCCGCCACCTGGCGCTGGATCGAGATGCCCGCGCAGAAGGCATTGAACGCGCGCTTCGAGCGCAGCCAACTGGTGCGACGACGCGGGAATATGCGTCAGGAGCCCGCGCCGGTCCCGGCTCTGCCCTGAAATCACGCAGCGCCGGCTCACCACTCGCCTTCCGCGATGGCGGTGCAGGGCCGCAGGGGCGCTCCTCAGCCGATGCGCGGCGCATCGAGCTTGTGCACCAGCCCCTGCGTCTCAGGCTTCCAGGCCGGATACCGCTTCAGGATGAGCGGATCGTGTCCGGGAATGACGTTCTTCAGGCCGCCGGCCATCGCGATCAACCGGTCATAGGACCTGAGCGTCTCCTCCATGTCGATGGTGATGTAGAACGGACGCCGCTGCTCGATGTTGCCATAGAAATGCACGACGTCGGAAGCGAGCACCACGGGCCCGTGCGCGGTGTTCACGCGGATGGCCTGGATGCCCTTGCTATGGCCGGGGCACCTGTGAACCGTGATGCCCGGCGCCACCTCGCCGTCGCCGTCGTGGAACTGCACCCGGCCGGAGTACACATGGCGCACCATTTGACAGACGTGATCGGGCGTGAACGGCACGCGCATCGACGGCTCGCACATGCATTTGCCCGTCGCATAGGCCATCTCGGCTTCCTGCAGATGGAACCGGGTGGCGGGGAACTGGTCCATGGTGCCGGCGTGATCGAAGTGCAGATGCGTGATGATCGTCTCCTTGATCGAGGCCGGCTCGATGCCGATGCGCTTCAATGAGACGATCGGCTCCTCGGTGATCTTGCGCCCGCGCGCCGCGGCTTCCTTGTGATCGAAGCCCGTGTCGACGAGGATCGTCCGGTTCTGGTTGCGTATGACGAATACGAAGTAGTCGATCGGCATCGCCGAGGCATGGTCGTCGGGCAGCGGATGCATGTAGTTCTCGGACGCCTTGCGCTGCAGGTTCTCGCCGTACTTGAGGGCCAGGATCTCATAGGTCTCGGACATGTGCGTGGTCTCCCTGGGATGCCGTTCCGCCGCGCAGGATGGCCCGGCGGACGCGCGGGGGGAAGCAAAACTGTTGCATGGCATGGGCAGTCCGCCTACATGGCTTTCGGTGCGAGGACCCGCTCGGGCAGAGCATCGAGAGGCGAAGGGGACAGAGGATGCCCGTCAACGTATCGTTTCTCCAGGACCTGTTGTCCTCGATCGCCGACCAGGGCCGCCAGTACCTGCCTGCCTCGCTCGTCGGCCGTTCCCGCGAGGACATCGTGGCGCTCTCGAACGCGCTGGTCTCAAGCCGCGGCGAGGCGTCGGGCGTCGCCATCGCACAGCGCATCCTCGATCTCTATCGCGCCATGGGCGCGGAGGAGCGGCGCAGTTTCTTCCGCTATCTCGCGGAGCATTTCCAGCCCGACGCCGCGAAGGTTGGTGAGGCCGCACGCGGCTATCTTGCCGATCCCTCAGAGGCGGCGCTGCTGCGGCTCAGAGCCGCCGTCGAGAGCCCCCGCCAGGAGTTCTTCCGGCGATTGAACTTCGCTCCCGGAGCCACGGCCGAGCTCGTCTCCATGCGGCGCGACATGCTCAGGATGCCGAAGTCGGAGAGCGGCTTCGCCGCGATCGAGGCCGACCTCGCGCATCTCTTCGCCTCCTGGTTCAATCGCGGCTTCCTCGTCCTGCGCCGCATCGACTGGCAGACGCCGGCGGCAATCCTCGAGAAGATCATCGCCTACGAGGCGGTGCACGAGATCCAGAGCTGGGAGGACCTGCGCCGGCGGCTCGAACCCGCCGACCGGCGCTGTTTCGCATTCTTCCATCCCTCGCTCGTCGACGAGCCGTTGATCTTCGTCGAGGTGGCGCTCACCGGCGACATCCCGGGCTCGATCCAGAGCGTGCTCAACGAGCGGCCGAAGCCCCCCGGCAGCGAGCCGGCGCCAACCACGGCGGTGTTCTACTCGATCTCCAACTGCCAGGAGGGGCTGCGCGGCATTTCGTTCGGCAACTTCCTCATCAAGCAGGTGGTCGAGGAGCTCGTACGGGAAGCACCGCAGCTCAGGACTTTCGTGACGTTATCCCCGGCGCCGACCTTCGCCCGCTGGCTCGACCGGGCGCTCGCCGACGATGGCGACGGAATCGCCACCGAGGCCGACCGCGTCGCCTTGCAGATGCTGCGCGATCCGAGCTGGCTTGAGGATCCCGAGGAGGCCGAATCGCTCAAGGGAACGCTGATGGCGCTGGCAGCCCACTATTTCCTGCTCGCCAAGTCGGCCGACGGACGCCCCGTCGACCCGGTGGCCCGCTTCCATCTCGGCAACGGCGCCCGGCTCGAGCGCATCAATTGGCTCGGCGACGTGTCCGAGAAGGGCCTGCGGGAGGCGCACGGGCTGATGGTCAACTACCGCTATGACCTCAAGGAGATCGAGCGCAACCACGAAGCCTACGCCAACGACGGCGAGATCGCGGCATCCCGCGGGGTTCGCAGTCTGTTGCGGCCGCAGGGAAAGCCGCGGTCGAAGCCGCCTTTGGCGATCGCGGATCAGGGCAGGTCGGGCGAAACGCGGCCGCGCGGCAAGGCCCGGGAGTGACGCCACCCCGGCACGCGGGCGACGGGCCGACCCGGCGAGGCTTTGAGGTCAGGGCCGGGTTGCCAAATCGGCCCGCCGCAGGCATCACAGACGCTGCTGTCTTCCCGAATCGGGGCCGCTCATGAGCGACGATCGCCTGGTCACCGGTGCCCGCAAGGATGCGGATGCCCTCGAGGCCACCATCCGCCCGCAGACGCTTGATGATTTCACGGGCCAGGAGCAGGCGCGCGCAAATCTCAGAGTGTTCATCCAGGCCGCCAGGGCGCGGGGCGACGCCCTCGATCACGTGTTGTTCGCCGGTCCGCCCGGTCTCGGCAAGACGACGCTCGCCCAGATCATGGCGAAGGAGATGGGCGTCGGCTTCCGCGCCACCTCGGGCCCGGTGATCGCGAAGGCCGGGGACCTCGCCGCGCTGCTGACCAATCTGGAGGAGCGGGATGTCCTCTTCATCGACGAGATTCATCGCCTTAGTCCGGCGGTCGAGGAAATCCTCTACCCGGCCATGGAGGACTATCAGCTCGACCTTATCATCGGCGAGGGACCGGCCGCCCGCTCGGTGAAGATCGACCTTGCAAAGTTCACGCTGATCGGCGCGACGACGCGTGCGGGTCTGCTCACAAACCCGCTGCGCGACCGTTTCGGCATCCCCATCCGGCTGAACTACTACACGCACGAGGAGCTCGAACAGATCGTTACGCGCGGGGCGCGCGTGCTCGGCGCACCGATGGCGCGGGACGGCGCCATGGAGATCGCTCGCCGCTCGCGTGGCACGCCGCGCATCGCCGGACGGCTGCTGCGCCGCGTGCGCGACTTCGCCGCCGTCGCCGGCGCACAGGTGATCGACGCCGCCGTCGCCGACCGGGCGCTGCGGATGCTCGAAGTGGACGGGGAGGGGCTCGATGCGCTCGACCACAGGTACCTCGGCTGCATCATCCGCAACTACGAGGGGGGGCCGGTCGGGATCGAGACCATCTCGGCGGCGCTCTCCGAGCCGCGCGATGCGCTCGAGGAGATCGTCGAGCCCTACCTGCTGCAGCAAGGCTTCATCGGCCGCACGCCGCGCGGTCGTGTTGCCACATTGAAGGCCTACAAGCACCTGGGCCTGGCGAGCCCGCCGCGGCTGTCAGCGCCGGACCTTTTCGACCGGCTCGACGATCCTGCCGATGAGCCCCCGGATCGCAGGAGCAAGCCGCAATCGGCCTGAAGCATGACCGAACCGGAACAGGAACAGTCTTGCCCTTATCCTCAAGACGCCGCTTTCTCACGTCGCTCGTCGCCGCCGGTGTTGCCGGCCTCGGCAGCGTCAGCTACGCCGTCGGCATCGAGCCGCACTGGCGCCTCTTAGTCACGCGCCACAACCTCCGCCATCCACGCTGGGTGGCTGACATGCCGCTGCGTGTCGCCGTGGTCGCAGACCTGCACGCCTGCGACCCCTTCATGACGCTCCCGCGCATCGAGCGGATCGTCGCGCTGACGAACTCGCTTGGCGCCGATCTCATCGCGCTCCTTGGCGACTATGTCGGCGGGCCGCGGCACCTTGCCAGCCAGCTCGATCCGGCGGACTGGGCCCGCACGCTTGCCCAGCTCAAGGCCCCGCTCGGGGTCCATGCCGTGCTCGGCAATCACGACTGGTGGGCGGACGTGAACGTCCAGCTCAACCGCCGCGGGACGCCGTTTGCCCGCCGGGCGCTCGAGAAGGCCGGCATTCCAGTTTACGAAAATGAGGCGATCCGCATCCGGCATCGCGGCAGAGCGTTCTGGCTTGCCGGGCTTGCGGACCAGCTCGCCTATCTGATCAGCAGACGGCGTCACCTCGGGGTCCACGACCTGGGAGGCACCCTGGCAAAGGTGACGGACGATGCGCCGATCGTCCTGCTGGCGCATGAACCGGACATCTTTCCAACGGTGCCGGACCGTGTGCAAGTGACCATCTCGGGACACACCCACGGCGGCCAGGTACGCGTGCTCGGCTACTCCCCGATCGTGCCCTCGCGGTACGGCAACCGCTACGCCTACGGGCATTTCGTGGAGGACGGGCGTCACCTCGTCGTGTCGGGCGGGCTCGGCTGCTCGATCATCCCCGTCCGCTTGGGCGTGCCGCCCGAGATCGTACTGGTCGACATCGCCTGATCAGCGCTGCTTTGCGCCTTCGCGGTGCTGCACGCCGGCCGGGTTTGGGCTAGGCTCATGGCTTATCGAATTGCGAAGGCGCATCCGGCTGCGCGGAGGCCGGATGATCGTCGCCGGTGATGCGTTCCGCGCGCCCACCCCAGCCCGGAGACGTCCATGGCGGAGCCCATTCGCATCGAATTCACGCGGTTCTCGGCATTCTACAGCCCGCTGATCGCGGCCATCGCCGGCGGCTATCTGAAGAAGGAGGGATTGGAGCCGACCTATGCCGTCTGCCCGCCGGGCAGATCCGCCATTGAGGGCATTCTCGCCGGCACCGTCGATGTCGGACAATCGGCGCCGAGCCAGGCCTTCGCGCAACTGGAGAAAGGGCAGCGGCCGACGGTGGCGCATTTCGCCCAGATCAACGAGATGGATGGCTTCTTTCTGACCGGTCGGCGGCCAGAGCCAGCGTTCCAGTGGTCTGGCCTCAAGGGTCGGCGAGTCCTCGTCGATCACGGCGGCCAACCGCTCGCCATGTTCAAGTACGCCTGCATGAAGCGGGGCATCCGCTTCGAGGACATCGTTGCGGTGAACATTCCTTCCAACCAGATGGAGGCCGCCTTCCGCCAGGGCGAGGGCGACTATGTTCATCTGCAGGGACCGCATCCCCAGCAGCTCGAACATGACAAGGCGGGCTACATCGTCGCCTCGTGCGGGGCCGCCATCGGGCCGTGCGCCTTCTCGAGTCTGGTCGCAAGCCGCGACTGGCTGCTGACGGATCAGGCGCGCCGCTTCATGCGCGCCTACCGTCAGGCCAGGGCCTGGGTCATCGCATCCCCCGCCGCCGAGGTCGCCCGCGTCGAAGCCCCGTACTTCCCGGGCATCGACATCGCCGTGCTGACCCGGACCATCGCAGCCTACCAGAAGCTCGGCAACTGGACGCCGCACGTGGAGATCACGCGCCCCGCCTGGGAGGCGGTGAACGACATTTTCCTGCACGCACGGCTGATCACCCGCCGGCACCGGTACGAAGACGCAATCGCGCCGCCGCCGGCTTGACGGGCCAGCACCCAACCCATTGGAACTCGTCGCGTTCTCGGTGCAGCAGCGATCTCCCGGCCCTGCCGGGAACGCTCGATGGTGCGGTCGAGAAGACTCGAACTTCCACGCCTTTTGGGCGCTACCACCTCAAGGTAGTGCGTCTACCAATTCCGCCACGACCGCAGATCGAGACAGGCGGCTCATCTAGCAGACCCGACCGGCCGGAACAAGCCGCCCGAGGGCCTTTTTTCGCCGCTGTCGATCCGCCTCTGGCCGGGCGATCGGTCCCGCGCTAAGACCGCGCCGATGGGCGTTGAAACGACACACGCGATGCCTGCCGTCGAATGGTTCGTCAGCGACGCGCCGGTCCCCTATGAAGCGGCGCTTGCGGTGATGGACGCGCGTGCGGGCGCGGTCGCGGAAGGCCGAGCGGCCGAGCTTGTCTGGCTCCTCGAGCACCCGCCGCTTTACACCGCCGGCACCAGCGCGCGGCTGTCGGACCTGCTCGCCCCAAACCGGTTCCCGGTCTACTCCGCCGGCCGCGGCGGCCAGTACACCTACCACGGGCCCGGCCAGCGCATCGCATACGTCATGCTGGACGCCCGCCGGCGCAGCGGCGACGTGCGCGCCTTCGTCGGCGCGCTCGAGCGCTGGATCATCGCGACGCTGGCGGATTTCGGCGTGCGCGGCGAGACGCGACCGGATCGTGTGGGGGTGTGGGTGCGCCGGCCCGAGAAGGGCGCGCAAGCCGAGGACAAGATCGCCGCCATCGGCATCCGCCTGCGCCGCTGGATCAGCCTGCATGGGCTGAGCCTCAACGTCGAGCCGGATCTCGAGCACTTCTCCGGCATCGTGCCGTGCGGCATCGCCGGTCACGGCGTGACGAGCCTCGCGGACCTCGGCCTCGTCGTCGCCATGGCCGAGGTGGATATGGCGCTGCGGCGGGCCTTCGAGTCGACGTTTGGGCCGACGCGGCGCGTTGACGCCTTGCCGGAGCTTGCAATCGCTTCCGCCTATGACGACCGGTAAGCGCGCCGTCCCCAATCGGCGGCGCCCGTGAGGTTGACACGCCCTAGCGCGCGACCGCTTCGCGCCGCGCCGATGTTCGATGGCGCTCCCTATTTCTTTGCGGGCGGTGTCTGCGGAGGCGGCTGGGTGGGCGGCCCCGTGCCCTGATTGGTCTGCTCGCCCCCGTCGGGACCGTCGTAGTAGAGATAGCCATCCTCGATCGACACCACCTCCGAGCCTTCGAGCTCGTACTCGTCCTCTTCGTTATCGTTGAGGCGAATGACGCAACCGTTGGGGCAGATGCCCTCGAGCACCTGGTTGGGCTTCAGGGTATGGTCCGTCGTACTCGCGCCGTCGTTCTCGATGACGGTCACTTTGTGATCCTTGTCGTCGCGGTTCGTGACGGTCACGGCAGCCGGTGCCGGGCTCGCGATCGCGAGGGCCAGGATCACCGTTGCGGCGCAGGCGAGACCATTCTTCCGGAAGCTCATCGTTCCAACCTCAATCGCTGTTGTCCGGGAGCGGCCTCGGCACCGGAGGTGGCTGCTTGCCGAGATTCGCATCGCCGTCTCAAAGGTTCGCCCGCCAGGATGTGCCCGCTCGCAACCCGCCTCGGCTCGGAAGCGGCGCGCCCGACGCGTGGTCTCACGGAAGCCCCAAGTCCGGACTGGCACCCTCCGCCGGCTACCGCAATAGCGCATCGCCTGTGCGATGAGCGCGGCAAAAACGCCACATGATTCGCCTTAAATCGTGGCGCGGATGGTGAAGCCCTCAGAGGATGGCTCGTCCTCCACGAGAATCTTGACCATCGCGACGCGCGCCGCGGGTGGGCCCGTGTGACATCGCCGGACCATCTCGTCGACGGCATCACGCGGGCCAGCGAGCGAAGCCTCGACGCCGCCATCGCGGCGATTGCGCACCCAGCCATCGAGGCCAAGTCCGATCGCGGTCTGCTCGACCCATGCCCGGAAGCCAACGCCCTGCACGCGGCCCTCGATGCGCAGCCGGACAGCGATGCGATCGGCCGCGGGCATCGGTCCCTCCCTCAATAGCCGATCGCCATGCCGTCCTTGCGCGGGTCCGAGGCCCCGATCAGCGTCCCGTTGGCGCGGTCGAACTTGATGATCTGCCCGCCACCCCAGGGATCGGGCCGGATCGCCACCGGATGCCCCATCGCCTTGAGCCCTTCGAGGACGTCGGCTGGGACCGTGCTCTCGCACCAGAGCGTCTGGCCCTCGAAGAAGACGCGCGGCTGATCGAGCGCCTCCTGCGGGTCGAACCCGTAGTCGAGCATGTTGGTCATGACGTAGACGTGGCCCATGGGCTGGAAGTTGGCGCCCATCACGCCGAATGAGGCCCACGGCTTGCCATCCTGCATCGCCATGGCCGGGATCAGCGTATGCATCGGCCGTTTGCCCGGCGCGATGCAGTTCGGATGCTTCGGATCGAGGACGAAGCCCTGCCCGCGGTTATGGAACGTGACGCCCGACTTCTTCGAGGCGAGGCCGGAGCCGAAGCCTGAAAAAATCGAGTTAATGAACGAAACCACCATCCCGTTCTCGTCGGCGACCGTCATGTAGATGGTGTCGGTCCCGTTCGGCCTGGGGATCTGCCCGAGGTCCGCCTTGCGTACCCGGCGGTCGATGCGGCTCACGAGTTCGTCCGCGAAGGCATCCGAAAGCATGAAATCGACGGGCACCTTGGCCCTGTCGGGGTCGGCGACGAAGGTATCGCGCATTGCGAACACCAGCCTGACCGCCTCCATCATGGTGTGATAGCGTTCAACGCTCACCGCCGGGCCGAGCGGCCCGAGCCGCTCAAGCATCTTGAGCATGACGAGCGCGACGATGCCATGCAGATTGGGGGGCAGCTCGAGCAACTCAATCCCCTTGTAGGTGACCGAGATCGGGTCGACGTAGGTCGCGCTTCCCATCTGGTTGGCAAAGTCCTCGGCCGTGTGCAATCCGCCGAGCGCCTTGAGTTCGGCCACCATGTCGTCCGCGACCGCCCCCGTGTAGAAGCCCTCGCGTCCTTTTTCCGCAATGACCCGCAGCGTCGCGGCGAGCGCCGGAAAATACATGATCTCTCCGAATCGCGGCGCGCGCCCGTCCTTGAGCAGGGTCGCCCTAGCGCCTTCGTTGCCCGCCTTGATTTTCGCTTCGAGGTTGGCCCAGTCGTGGGCGACCTTGGCCTGTACGGGGAAGCCCTTCTCGGCAAGTTCGATCGCCGGCGCCAGGACGTCCGCGAAGGAGCGCGTTCCGTGATCCCTGAGCAGCGTCGCCCAGCCGTCGATCGCGCCCGGAATCGTGACCGCGTGCGCGGTCTGCGTTTCGATCGCCTTGATCCCATTCCTGGCATACCATTCGGCGCTCGCGGCCTTTGGCGCACGCCCCGAGGCGTTGAGCGCGATCGGTTTCCGACCCGGCTTCGCGATGATCGCGAAGCAATCGCCGCCGATACCGGTCATCGCCGGCTCGCACACGCACATGACAGCGGTTGCCGTAATCGCCGCGTCGACGGCGTTGCCACCCTTGCGCAGCATCTCGATGCCGGCGAGCGAGGCCGCCGGATGCGACGTTGCAATCATCGCGCGGCGGCCGATCACCGGCGAGCGGCCGGGAAGATGAAAATTGCGCATGGCGTGCTGTCTCTTGCCCAGGTTGAATAGGCCGCACCAACAAGCTCCTTGCGACCGGATGCGCTGGCTCCCGCGACCATCGAAAGCTTGCGCCGTTCACGTCTTGTCGTTCGGTCCTATCGGCGGGAAATACTGCGGCGCCTCGCGCCGATCAAACATCCCGTAGTCGCGGGAGACCAGACAGAGCTGCGCCGCACTGACGCAGGCTTCGCCTCGGACGCTCTCTAGGAGCTCCATGCCCGCCGCGCGGTTAGCAACGCTGCCCACCCACGCGAAGCGGCCATCGGCATAAACGCTGCGCCATGTCTCGCCGCCAGCCGGCGAGAGCGCCTGCGTTTCGCAGCGTACGACGACCATGTAGCGTTCGGCCGCGACCGACGGCGCATTGTAGGTCACACCAGGCTCGAAGGTCGCGATGTGCCGGCCCTCACCGACCTCGGCCACCACGACGCCAACCCTGAGCCGATAGTCCTGGAAGATGCCGCGCCGCCCGGCCGTCTGGGCGGCATGATGCGGCGCGTTCGCCCGCCAGCGCGTGAGACTGGCCGCATCGACCCAGATCTGATGCGAGAGCAAAGTCTCGGATCGCGCGAGGCTCCGGTAGCGGTCGAGATAGAGCACGCCCCCGTTCGCCTCGAGCGCCGGCCTGAGCGAGGCCGCCATATCGAGATAGCGCGCTTCCTGGCCGGCGGCCGGCGTGACCTCGAAGAAGAGCGCGATCATCGGTCCCTCGTCACGGTGCAGCGAGAGGCAAGCGTGCCACCGGCTACCGGTGCGGCGCAAGGCACAGGGCGCCGTCAGATGCGGCTTGTCCGCAAACGGCGAGACTGGTGTAGGCTCCGGCAGGGAACAAAAAACACCCCGGAGATCCGGCGCCGCCGGAGAGTACAACGGCCCGAGGAGACGTCCATGAAATTCGGCGCAGCACTGTTCTTCACCGACTACTCGATCGGCCCCGCCGCCTTCGCACGCGCCCTTGAGGAGCGCGGCTTTGAATCGTGCTGGGCGCCGGAGCACTCGCACATTCCGCTCGCGCGCCAGTCGGCCTATCCAGCGGGCGGCGAATTGCCGAAGAAGTACTATGACGTGATGGACCCGTTCGTGACCCTCTCGGTCGCCGCCGCCGCCACGACCAGGCTCAAGGTCGCAACTGGCATCTGTCTCGTTGTGCAGCGCGATCCGATCCAGACCGCCAAATCGGTGGCGAGCCTCGATCAGGTCTCGGGCGGCCGTTTCCTCTTCGGCGTTGGCGCGGGCTGGAACGCGGAGGAGATGGCCGACCACGGCACGGACTTCAAGTCGCGCCTCAAGGTGCTGCGCGAGCGAATTGAGGCGATGCGGATCATCTGGACGAAATCGAAGCCCGAGTATCAGGGCGAGTTCGTCAAGTTCGGACCGATGATGACGTGGCCGAAGCCGGTCCAGAAGCCGCACCCGCCGGTGATCATGGGCGGCGCGTTTCCCTATGGCGCGCGGCGGGCAATCGCCTACGCCGACGGCTGGATGCCGCATGTGAAGCGGCCGCAGTATGACGACGTCGCGGTGCACTTCCCGGAGTTCCGCCGGATGCTGAAGGAGGCGGGTCGCGACCCCGCTTCGGTTCCGATCACGGTCTGGGGCCTGACTGGAGCCTCGCCCGCCGACCAGGTTCGCCGCTATCGCGACGAAGGCGTTGATCGCATCGTGTTCAGCCTCGAATCGGAACCGGCGGACAAGATCCTGCCTGAGCTCGACCGGATCGCAAGGCTGATGCAGGCCGCCGCCTGACGGTCACAAAGCTCAGTTCCAGCGGACCTCGAACGGCGAAAGCCAGATTTTCTGGCCCTTGAGATGGCCCGGAAAGTCGCGCTTCATCGGCACCGCCTCGGCGAGAACCCCGGTGAGTCGCAGGGGCTTCGGACCCTGCAGGTCGAGCTTTGTCTTCTGCAGGCGCAGCGTCCCGTCAACCCAGACGCGGACGATGCCGTCTCTTTGCCCCGGCGTGTTGAGCACAACCTCCTGCTCGAGACGCACCCAGCGCCCCCGCGGCAGCGCGAAACCCTGCCGCTCATTGCCGAGCGAGCTGCCCTCCCGCATTCCGGGCGCGTGGGCATAGATGTCGGCCGCCCCCGAGTCGGACCACGCGTACCGCACGGACAGCAGCGCGAGCTCTTGCTCCGGTGTGTCTCCGTCCGCGCCGACCCCCATGAGGCCCGGCAGCCGTCCGCCGCCGCCGAAGTCGAACGCTTCCGGCAGAAACAGCGAATAGGCGAGGCAGGCGGCGGTGCCCCGCCCCATGCTGCGCGGCGACCAGACGAAGCCGACCCCTTCACGGCCGTTATCGGCGGCGCGATCGTCGGCCTTGGCGCCCGTCAAGTCGAACTCGACGGCAAAGGGTGCCGGACCCGACTTCAGCTTCACCACCTTCGCCCGCTCGAGCACGCCCCAGTCGCTGCCGCCAAGACGCGCCTGCAAGTCGGAGCCAGCCAGCGGCTGGCCATCGCGCTCGACGGTGAACCTGGCCCCCTGCATGTAGCGGCTCGTGCAGGGCTCCTCATCGACAGGGATCACGGCCACACGGATGGCATAGCCGAGCGAGGCCGCCACCAGAACTGCGGCAGCCCCGTTAAACAGGATGAGATTCTTTCTCGAAATCGCCATTCCCGCCATCCCGCTGGATCTTGTCCGTTCGAGCCGCACCCAGCCCCGAAGCTCTCGTCAGTCCGTTGGCGGGGACGCAAACGATGCACGACGTCGGCCGCCAACCCTGCCCGGCTGCATTCGAGGAACGCAGCGGCACGGGCTTCCTTTTTCGAGCCCTTGCAAGAAGTCCGCGACTTCTCAAGCGCCGAACGCACGATGGCAGATTGACATGAAAAGTGGCTTTGCGATGTGATCATATTTTTATTCTTTTCGGACACTATTTCGAAACCATTTCGACCCGCCTCCCAAAAAAACAGCCGCCCAAATCGGGCGGCTGTCCGATTGATGCCGGCGCTCATTCCGGCTGCGGATCAGGCGAGCAGCATTCCGGACTTCAGCATGTCGCTTGCGGTGAGCCCCTGGATGCCGTCGAGAACCGCCACCTCAACCCACTGCTGGCCGAGCATGGCGTAGACGTGCGCCGACTTGCCGTCGTCCTTGATCGCCACGACATCGTCGATGTTGCTCCATTTGGCCCCGGAGAGGAGCTTCGTGAAATCGAGAACGTCCTCGTGCGAGAAGTCGGTCACATGATCGACGCCGAGATGGTTGCCCTTGTCATCGATCAGATCCTTGGCGAGCCACACGAAGCTGTCGCGTCCCTCGCCGCCGGTCAAGGTGTCGGCGCCGCCGAGACCACGCAGGACGTCGTCTCCGGCGCCACCAACCAGCGCCTCGGCTGCCTTGCTGCCCTTCATCTCATCGGCGAATGCCGAGCCAATGACCCGCTCGAAGTTCCTGAGCGTGTCGTGGCCCATGCCGTCGGCGGTCTTCTTCGACAGATCGATTCTCATCCCGCCCGTGGCATCCGAGAAGTCGATGGTGTCATAGCCCGAGTTGCCGTTGTAGCTGTCGTCGCCCTCGCCGGCACGGACATGGTCGTCGCCTGATCCGCCTTCGACGAGATCGCTGCCGTCGCCATCGGCAAGACGGTCGTTGCCGGAATTGCCGTAGAGCCGGTCGTCGCCGGCACCGCCAATCACCGTGTCGTCGCCGGTGTTGCCGTGAAGGACGTCGTTACCTTCGCCGCCATCGACCAGATCGCTGCCCTTGCCGCCGGAAACGCTGTCGTTGCCGACTTCGCCGAAGAGCTGATCATCGCCGGAGTTGCCGTACATCGTGTCGTTGCCGGCGCCGCCGTGCAGGATGTCGTTATCGGCATAGGTCACGACATGCGGTTTCGCGACGCCGGTCGGAAGGCTGCCGCCGTACATCACGTCGTCGCCCTGGCCGCCGACAAGGACGTCATCGCCCTTGTTGCCGACAAGGAGGTCATTGCTTCCGGTCGTCAGGCTGACCGTGATCTCCGACTCGGCGACGAGGTTCGAGACTCCCTCCGTCCTCGCCACCACCTTGAGCGTGAAGTTCTCCCGGTCGCTGCCGGTGAGCGTGAGGCCGACGAGATCGTCGAGGGAAAGCGTCCAGCTACCGTCGCTGTTCCTGACTCCGGCGGAGAGGATTGCCGTCTCGGGAACGTTGTAGATGTGGATTGACACCTTCTCGGACTTGTCTTCGTCGTAAAGTCCAACCGCGATGTCGAGCGCAACGGTAACGGATCCTTCGCCGTCGCCGACCAGAGCGTCGTCGCCGTCCAGTCCAAACACCTCATCGTCGCCGGCGCCGCCGACGAGCTTGTCGTTTTTCTTGTCGCCGACGAGCAGGTTGCCCGTGTTGATCGCGTCAACATCCGCGGTCTTGAGCTCGAGCTTGTCGGCCTGCGCCGCCGGCTCCTCAACGTCAGAGGGTTCGTCGTTTTGGTCGCCGTGCCCGCGGCCGTCGTTCTTGTCGCCGTCGTTGTCGCAATCTTTACCATTGTCCTGGTCGCGGCCCTTTGCGTCCTTCCCGTTGTCGCCGTGACCGTCGTCGTTGTGGTCGCCGTCGCCGTGCCCGCGGCCGTCGTGCTTGTCGCCGTCGTTGTTGCGATCCTTGCCGTTGTCCTGGTCGCGGCCCTTCGCG
>Ga0073934_10000793_pt1 | contig 83687 bp, 74 predicted proteins | sample LarsenN4metaG_FD_76834 | JGI IMG/M metagenome (GOLD analysis project Ga0073934, IMG submission 76834) | Hot spring sediment bacterial and archeal communities from British Columbia, Canada, to study Microbial Dark Matter (Phase II) - Larsen... ...
GATCTCGGTCGTCGCCAGGTCGGCATGGCCGAGCATGGTCTGGATCGCGCGCAGGTCGGCGCCGCCGGCGAGCAGATGGGTGGCGAAGGCGTGCCGCAGCCGGTGCGGCGCGACCTTCGCCGGGTCGATCCCGGCCGCCGCCGCCAGCGTCTTCAGAAGGGCGTGGAAGGCCTGCCGCGTCAGGTGCCCCTCGCGCCCGCGCGCCGGAAAGAGGAAGCGCGAGGGCGCGGCGCCGGTTTCGGCCCGCGCCCTGTCCTCGGCGGCGTCGCGTTCGGTCAGCCAGGCCGCCAGCGCCGCGCGCGCCGGCGCGTTCAGCGGCACCAGCCGTTCCTTGCCGCCCTTGCCGCGCACGAGGATCATCGCCGGGTCGCCGCGGGCCACCGCGACCGGAAGGCCGACGAGTTCGGAGACCCGCATCCCGGTGGCGTAGAGCAGTTCGAGAAGGCAGCGGTTGCGCAGCCGTTCCGCCGCGCCGCGCCCGCTGCGCCCCGCCGCCTCGATCAGCGCCAGCGCCTCGGCCTCGGTCAGGCTGTGCGGCAGCCGCCGCGCCCGGCCGGGGCCGGCGATGCGGAGCGCCGGATCGTCGCTGCGCCAGCCTTCCTCGCGCGCGAAGCGGAAGAGCTGCCGCAGGGCCGACAGGCGGCGCGCCCGTGTCGGGGCCGACAGGCCCGCCGCCTCGCAGGCGATCAGATAGGCCTCGATATCGCCCTGGCGCGCGGTGGCGAAGTCCCGCCCGTGCCGCGCCAGCCATGCCGAGGCGTCGCGCAGGTCGCGCCCGTAGGCGAGAAGCGTGTTGCGCGCGGCGGCGTTCTCGGCGGCGATGGCGTCGAGGAAGGCCGAGATCCAGCCCGGATCCGAGCCGCCCATGCGGTCAGCCGCGCCGCTCGAGCAGCAGGAGTTCCAGCCCCGCCCGCCGCGCGACCGACTCGAGCCCGGCGCTGCGCAGGAAACGCAGGCCGTCGGTGACGTCGCGCAGGTCGCCGCGCGCGCCCTCGGTCACGTGGTCGATCGCCAGCAGCAGCGCCTCGCCCAGACGGCCGTCGCGGGCCAGCTGGTCGAGCGCGCCGGGCGCAGCGCCGCCGGCGGGGTCGAAGGCCGACCGGATCGCCCCGCCCAGCTGGTCGGGCGGCGCCGCCTCGCCGATCGTGCCAAGCGCGAGGCCGATCAGGAACGGCTCCTCGCCGGTTGCCGCGGCCCGGCGCCGGGCCACCGCCTCGTAGGCCGGCGAGAGCAGGCCGATGCGGAAGGCCAGTTCCCCGGCCCGTCCGGGCAGGTCGAGCGCGGCGAGCCTTTCGCCGTAGATCTCGGCGAGCGGCACCTCCAGTTCGACCGCCTCCATCTCGGCCCAGACCTGCGGCAGGACGGCGGCCACCGCATCGCGGTCGCCGGCCTGGAGCGCGGCGTCGAGCCGCTGCACCAGCGCCACCCTGTCCCAGACCCCGCCCGAGGCGGCCGGCCGCTGTTCGGTATAGAGCCCGAGCAGGACGTTGGCGCCGATCGCGCCGGAGCGGGCGAGGCGTTCGGCGGCCTCGATCTTCGGCTTCCACCCCGCCGCCGGCCCGAGGTCGAGATGAGCGAAGGCGATCGGAAGCGTGGCCGTGGGCTGCGGCTGGCCGATCGCCTCCATCATCCGCAAGACGAGGGGCGAGGGGCGTTCGGGCGGCGGCAGGTCCGGCTCGCCGTCGTAGAGCTCGGGGTCGAGGAAGCGCGACAGGAGCGCGTATTCGTCGGCGGTGATGAAGCCGAGCGCCGAGCCGGTGCTGAGCGACAGCGCCGCCGCGTTCCAGTCGCCGCCGCGCGCGAGACAGAAGATGCGGGCGGGGAAGCTGGGCGCGATCTGCGCGTTCGCGCGCATCGTGTCGCAGGCGCGGTCCTCCTGCCCGAGCAGCAGCGCGGCGTCGAAGGACCGCCGGAAGGTCTCGCGCGTGGGATCCGGCACGAGGTCGAGAAGGGCGAGCGCCTGATCGACCGCGCCGATGTCGAGGAGCTTGTCCACGCGGGCAAGGAAGAGCTGGCTGCCGTCGCCCTTCGTCGCCTGCGGCGGGGCGGCCTCGACCAGGAGCAGGGTCAGGAGCAGGGACTGGATCGCCGGCAGCGTGTCGAGCCGCTCGGCCCGCAGCAGCCGGACCAGATCGGCCGAGGGGGTCTTGCCCCAGAGGTCGCGCGGCAGGCCCGCCCGCGCCGCCGGGATCACGCCGAGGCCGTCGAGCGAAGGCCCCTCGGCGATCGGCTGCACGCTGATCGGGGCCGCGACGGTTTCCACCTTCGCGCCGGCAGCCGGGGTGCCGACCGGCCCGCGCGTCGCCGGCAGGGCGACCGATTCCGACAGCCAGTCGATCGCCGAGAGCGGCGCCTCGGCCCGCGTGGCGGTGGCGCCGGCCGCCAGCGCGGCCGCCAGCGCGGCCGCCAGCGCATCGGCGGCGCGGGCGCGGCGCCTAGGGGCCGACATCAAGCGTCACGGGCTGGCGGACCTCGGCCGGTTCGGGCGCGAGGTCGCCGAGATAGGCAAACGCGGCGAGCCCGGCCACGGCGAGGACGGCGAGAAGGAGGAGGGCTTTGAGAAGGCGGGCCATGCGGTGCTGTGATGCGCTCGTCTTGAAGTTCCGGTGCCGGATCGCCGGGCAGGCGTGCGAAGCGATTATATATATGGCATTTGCGGGGAGATCACGCCATTACGGCGCGGACTGCCGGAGGGGGCCGTTTGCCGCCGGCCGGCGAGGGGCAGGGCGCCCGAGGGACGATGGCTGTACGGTGGAGATTGCGGCGCACGGTTGCGCTGGTCGGCATGATGGGGGCGGGCAAGACCGCCGTCGGCACCGCCGTCGCGCGGACGCTGGGCGTGCCGTTCCTCGATTCGGACGACGAGATCGTGCGGGCGGCCAACCGCTCGATCGCCGAGATCTTCGAGCGCGACGGCGAGGCCTTCTTCCGCGAGAAGGAGGCGCAGGTGATCGCCCGCCTGATGTCGGGCCAGCCCGCCATCCTGTCCACCGGCGGGGGCGCCTTCCTGTCGCCGGCCAACCGGGCCGTCATCGCCGAGAAGGGCATCGCGGTCTGGCTGAAGGCGGATCTCGACCTGCTCTGGGCGCGGGTCCGGCACAAGACGACGCGGCCGCTGCTGCGCACCGACAACCCGCGCCAGACGCTGGCCGATCTCTATGCCGTGCGGGCGCCGGTCTATGCGCTGGCCGGGATTGTCGTCGAGGCCCATGCCGACTATTCGGTCGAGGACATGTCCCAGCGGGTGATCGAGGCGCTCGCCCGGCGGCCGGACATCCTGGAGCGGGGGTAGCGATGGAGGCGGCCGAGACCGTCCGCGTCGATCTGGGTGCGCGGTCCTACGACGTGCGGGTGGGCGAGGGGCTCATCGCGCGGGCGGGGGCGGAGATCGCCCCCCTGCTGCGCCGCCCGCGCGTCGCCGTCCTGACCGACGCGACGGTGGCCGGCCTGCACCTCGAGGCGCTGCGCGCCGGGCTGGAGGGGATCGAGCTGCGCGCGCTGGCGCTGCCGCCGGGCGAGGCCACGAAGGGCTGGGACGGCCTGCGGCAGGCGACCGAGTGGCTCCTGTCCGAAAAGGTGGAGCGGCGTGATCTGGTCATCGCCCTCGGCGGCGGGGTGATCGGCGACCTCGCCGGCTTCGCGGCGGCGATCCTGCGGCGCGGCGTGCGCTTCGTGCAGGTGCCGACGACGCTCCTGGCGCAGGTGGACAGTTCCGTCGGCGGCAAGACCGGGATCAACGCCCCGCAGGGCAAGAACCTGATCGGCGCCTTCCACCAGCCCTCGCTGGTCCTCGCCGATACCGGGGTGCTGGCCACCCTTCCCGGCCGCGAGTTCCTTGCCGGCTATGGCGAGGTGGTGAAATACGGCCTGCTCGGCGATGCCGGGTTCTTCGCCTGGCTCGAGGCGAACGGCCCGGCCCTGCGCGCGGGCGACGCCGGGCTGCGGCGCCAGGCGGTGGTCCGTTCCGTGCGCATGAAGGCCGGGATCGTCGCGCGCGACGAGACCGAGGAGGGCGAACGCGCGCTGCTCAACCTCGGGCACACCTTCGCCCATGCGCTCGAGGCCGCGACCGGCTATTCCGCGCGCCTCCTGCACGGCGAGGCGGTGGCCATCGGCTGCGCGCTCGCCTTCGACCTGAGCGCGCGGATGGGGCTCTGTTCGCAGGAGGACCCGGTGCGCGTGCGGGCGCATCTGCGGGCGATGGGAATGCGCGCGGGGCTCGCCGAGGTGCCGGGCGGGCTGCCCGATGCCGGGGCGCTGATCGCGCTGATGGAGCAGGACAAGAAGGTGATCGACGGGCGCCTGCGCTTCGTCCTGGCGCGCGGGATCGGCCGCGCCTTCGTCGCCGGGGACGTCGATGTGGCGCTGGTGCGGTCGGTCCTGGCCGATTCGCTCGCCGGTCACTAGGGCGGGGCGGACCGGCCCCGGATCAGAACGGGATCTCGTCGTCGAAATCGCGGCCGCCGGCGCCGGCCGGTGCCGGCGCGCGCCGCGCCGCGCCGCCGCCCCCACCGCCGCCCGCCTCGGCGGGCCCGCCGAAGCCGGGATCGTCGTAGCCGCCGATCGCGCCGCCCTGCCCGCCGCCGCCGTCGCGCCCGTCAAGCAGCGTGAGTTCCCCCCGGAAGGGGCGCAGCACGATTTCGGTCGTGTAGCGTTCCTGGCCCGACTGGTCGGTCCATTTGCGGGTCTCGAGCGCGCCCTCGATATAGACCTTCGACCCCTTGCGCAGATACTGCTCGGCGATCCGGGCGAGGTTCTCGTTGAAGATCGCGACCGAATGCCACTCGGTGCGGTCCTTGCGTTCGCCGGTCTGCTTGTCGCGCCAGGTCTCGGAGGTGGCGATGCGCAGGTTGCACACCTTGCCGCCGTTCTGGAACGACCGCACCTCGGGGTCGCGGCCGAGATTGCCGATCAGGATGACCTTGTTGACCGAGCCTGCCATGTCCGACCTCCGCTGTCCGATTCCGTTAACCTTACCGGCTTCCCGGCCGGTTAGACACCCCCAGACGTTACTTCGGCGTTAAGGCGCGCGGGTGGCCGCCGCGCGGCGCCGCCAGCGGGTCGGATGCCGCCTGAGGGCTGGCGCGGGCGCTTCCATGCGCTATAGTCGGGCGTTGCTTGGCGATCGGGCGGGGGCCGGATGAGGGGTCTTTCTGTGTCGGCATGGGCGCTTGCGGCGGGCCTGGCTCTTGCCGCCGTGCCGACGGGTGCGGCCGCGGAGGGGCTGGTCCTGTCCACCTCGGGCAAGAAGAAGTCGCGCCTTGCCGACTTTGCCGCCAAGACCGCCGTCCTGGATAGCCGCGCCGCCGTGCAGTACGAGGATTCGGTGCGGCTGACCCCGCATTACAAGGACGCGCAGAAGACGCCCGACGGCCCGATCCCGCGCTTCGCGGGCAGCTACCGGGGCGAGTTCCTCGAGGCGGCGCGGGCCGCGGCGCGCAAGTACGGCATCCCGGAGGACCTGTTCCTGCGCCTGGTGCAGCAGGAAAGCGGCTGGAACCCGGGGGCGGTGTCGGTCAAGGGCGCGACCGGGCTGGCGCAGCTCATGCCCGGCACGGCGAGCCTGCTTGGCGTCGATGCGACCGACCCGCGCCAGAACCTCGACGGGGGCGCGCGCTATCTGCGGATGATGTACGACCGCTTCGGCACCTGGCGGCTGGCGCTGGCCGCCTACAATGCCGGGCCGGAGGCGGTGGACGAACACAACGGCATCCCGCCCTACGACGAGACGCAGGCCTACGTGGTGGCGATCCTCGGCGGCTGAGGCGGCCGGCCTCTCCCCTCACTCCCTCTCCCGCGGCCGGACCGGCCCGCGCAGGACCGCCGGCGCCAGCCCCTCGGTGATCCGGTAGTCGCGCGGGACGCCCGACGTCGCCCGGCCCCAGGGGCTGGCGGCGAGCGCCTCCTGGTGGCGGTCGAAGGCGGCGCGGTCGGCAAAGACCTCGCGCACGGCGAAGCGGACCGGGTCCGCCTGCGACCGCCAGACCTCGAAGCTGAGGCAGCCCGGTTCGGCGCGGGTGCTCGCGGCATGGGCGGGCAGGAGCGCGGCGATGCGGTCGGCCTCCTCGAGCGAGCGCGCGATCAGGAACCCGCTGAGCGTCACCGTCCTCACCGGCCGTCCTCCGCCCGTGCCTGCGCCGGCGCCCCGAGCGCGCCGAGCAGGAGCCGCAGGGCATGGTCGCGCGCCGCGGCGCGCACCCGCGCCCGGCCCGCCGCGCCGAATTCGACGGTCTCGCTCTGCGTCGGCCTGCCGCGCGCGGCGAGGCCGAAGCAGACCCGCCCCTCGGGCTTGTGCGCCGACCCGCCCGGCCCGGCGATGCCGGTGACGGCGACCGCGAGCGTCGCCTCCGCCCGCGCGAGGGCGCCCTCGGCCATCTCGCGCGCGACCGGCTCGGACACCGCGCCGTGGGCTGCCAGCGTCGCGGGGCGGACGTTCAGGTCGCGGACCTTCGCCTCGTTCGCGTAGGTTATGAAGCCAGCAGCATAAATGTCTGACGCGCCCGCAACATCCGTGATCGCGGCCGCGACCATCCCGCCCGTGCAGCTTTCCGCCGTTGCGATCCGGGCGCCGCCCGCCCGCGCCGCCTCCAGGAGCCTTTCGGCAAGCGTCATCGCATCAGGATCCCGTGTGCGATCCCGGCCGCGACCAGCGTCGCCAGACCGGCGAAGATCCCCGCCCAGAGGTCGTCGATCATGATCCCGGCCGGATCGCCGCGCCGGTCGGCGCGGCCGACCGGCCCGGGCTTCCAGATGTCGAACAGGCGGAAGAACAGGAAGGCGGCGACCCAGCCGGGCCAGGCGTCGAGCGCCCAGCCGGGGATGTCGCGCTGCCAGAAGGCCGCCGAGGGGAAGAGCAGGGCGACCCACTGGCCGGCCAGTTCGTCGATCACGATCTCGCCCGGGTCCTCGCCCGGCCGGCCGCTGAGCAGCGCCCGGCAGGCCCAGAACCCGGCGGCGACGGCGAGGGCGGTGGCGGCGAGAAGCGCCGGAAAGCCGAGGAGGCGGTCGATCAGGAGGCCGAGGATCACCGCCGCCGCCGAGCCCCAGGTGCCGGGCGCGGGCCGGAGATAGCCGATCCCGCCCAGCGATGCGACGATGCGGGCCGTCCTCATGGGCGCAGCAGCGTGACGCAGGCCATCGCCGCGATGCCCTCGCCGCGGCCGGTGAAGCCGAGCCGCTCCGAGGTCGTCGCCTTGACGCTGACGCAGTCCGGCGCCACGCCGAGGATGCGGCCGATTCCGGCTTGCATCTCGGCGGCATGGGGGCCGATCTTCGGGCTTTCGCAGACGAGCGTCAGGTCGGCGTTGCCGACCCTGTAGCCGCGCGCCCGGGCGCGGTCCGCGGCATGGGCGAGGAAGACCTCGCTCGCCGCGCCCTTCCAGCGCATGTCCGAGGGCGGGAAGTGGCGCCCGATGTCGCCCTCGGCCAGCGCGCCGTAAATCGCGTCGGCCAGCGCATGCATCCCGACATCGGCATCGGAATGGCCGAGCAGCGCGCGGTCATGCGGGATGCGGACGCCGCAGAGCGTCACATGGTCGCCGTCGGTGAAGGCGTGCACGTCATAGCCCTGCCCGACCCGGATGCTGCCGATCATGCCCAACTGGCGTTCCGCCCGCGCGAAGTCCCCGGGGAAGGTGATCTTGAAGTTCGATTCCTCGCCATCGACGATTGCCACGTCAAGCCCGGCGGCGAGGGCGATCTCGACATCGTCGGCGGCGTCGCCCGCAAAGGCCCGGTGCGCCGCGAGGATCTCGGGAAAGCGGAAGCCCTGCGGCGTCTGGGCGCGCCAGAGGCCGGCGCGCGGGACGGCGCGCGCCACCCGCCCGCCCTCGCCCTGCCAGAGCGCGTCGGTCACGGCCAGCGCCGGGGCGGCGCCCGCCGCCCGGTCGAGGGCGCCGAGCACGCGCGCCGCAAGCTCTGCGGTGACGAAGGGGCGCGCCGCGTCGTGGATCAGCACCCTCCCGGCGCCGCCGCCGGCGAGCGATTCGAGCGCGTTGCGGACGCTCCCGGTGCGCGTCGCGCCGCCCGCCACCAGCGTCGCCGCGCCGCCGAAGGCCGCGGCGGCAAGCCCCATGTCGTCGGGATGCACCACGGCGATCACCCGGCCGAGCGGGGCGAGCGCGCCGAAGGCATGCAGGGCGAGCGGCCGTCCGCCAAGCGGCCGCCACTGTTTGGGGGTGCCCGCGCCGACGCGGCTGCCGCGCCCGGCGGCGACGAGGATGATCGCGGTGTCCATGTCGGTCCGAGGCTGACGTGGCCGGAGGCTAGGGGAGGGTCCGGCGCCTGACAATGGACAGAATGGCGCCCCGTCCCCGCCTGGTCTGCCCAATAATTGTGCATTGCCGGTTTTCGCGTCATAAGCCGGGGGCGCGGGAGGTTGCGGCGGACGGGCGGCCCCGGTAGCTGCAATCCAGCGGGAGCGAAAGCGCTTTGGGCGACGCACTGGCAGAGCTTGGCATCAGGGTTCCGGCCCTTCTGGCCCCGATGGCGGGGATCACCGACCTGCCCTTCCGCAGGCTGGTGTCCCGCTTCGGGGCCGGGCTCGTCGTCTCCGAGATGATCGCCTCGGCCGACATCGCGACGGCGCGCCCCTCGGCCCGCATCCGCCAGCGCGCCGATCTCGGGATCGGCGAGGGCGGCGGGGCCGTGCTGACCGCGGTCCAGCTGGCCGGGCGCGAGGCCGCGCCGATGGCCGAGGCCGCGCGCCGGGTCACGGGGATGGGCGCGGCGATCATCGACATCAACATGGGCTGCCCGGCCAAGCAGGTGACCGGCGGCCTGTCCGGCTCGGCGCTGATGCGCGACCCCGACCACGCGCTGCGGTTGATCGAGGCGGTGGTGGCGGCGACGCATCTGCCCGTCACGCTGAAATGCCGCCTCGGCTGGGATGCGGGGTCGTGCAACGCCGCCCTGATCGCGCGGCGCGCCGAGGCCGCGGGCATCCGCATGATCACCGTGCACGGGCGGACGCGGGCGCAGTTCTACAGCGGCCGGGCGGACTGGGCGGCGGTCGCGGCAGTGCGGGCGGCGGTGTCGATCCCGGTCGTGGTCAACGGCGACATCACCTGTCCCGCGGGCGCGAGGGCGGCGCTGGCGGCCTCCGGCGCCGGGGCGGTGATGATCGGGCGCGGGGCGCAGGGGGCGCCCTGGGTCGTGGCGCAGGTCGCCGCAGCGCTTGCCGGCACGCCGCCGGTCGCCGCCCCTGCGGGCGAGGCGCTGGCCGACCTGGTCGGGGAGCATCACGAGGCGATGCTGTCCTGCTACGGCACCGAGCTTGGCCTGCGCGTGGCGCGCAAGCACCTCGGCTGGTATGCCGACCGCGCCGGCGCCGGCGCGGCAGAGCGGCGGGCGCTGGTCAGCTGTGGCGACCGCGCCGGGGTCCGGCGGCTGATCCGGCGCGTCTTTGCCGCCCTGCCCGCCGCCGCGCCCGCGCCCGCGCCCGCGCCCGAGGACGGGTCCGGCGCCGTCCCGGTGCAGGAGGCCGCATGACCCTGCCTTCTGCGGATGCGATCTGGTCCTCGCTGCCGGTGCCCGCCTTCCTGATCGATGGCGAGGGGCAGACGGTGGCGGCGAACCCTGCCGCGGAGGTGTTCCTCAACCTCTCAGAGCGGGCGATCCGCCGCCGCCCGCTGGCCGGCTGGCTTTCCGGCGGCATCGACCTGCCGGCGATCTGCGCGCGGGTGCGGGCCAACCGCTCCGACCTCTTCGTCAGCGATGTCGCCGTCAGGGCCGGGACGCGGGGGCAGGTGCGCTGCAGCCTGCAGGCCGCGCCGGTGGACGGCGGCGCGGGCGAGGTGATCGTCCTGCTACAGCCCTCCGAACATGCAGACCGGCTGGGGCTGGCCCGGGAGCCCGGGCGCGCGGCCCGCTCCGCCATCGGCATGGCCGAGATGCTGGCCCACGAGATCAAGAACCCCCTCGCCGGGATCGCCGGGGCGGCGCAGCTCCTGTCGATGTCGCTGAAGGAGGCCGACCGCGAGCTCACCGACCTGATCGTGGCCGAGACACGGCGGATCGTGAAGCTGCTCGACCAGGTGGACCAGTTCGGCAAGCTCAGGCCGCCGGAGCGCCGGGCGGTGAACATCCACAACCTGCTCGACCGGGCGCGGCGGTCGGCCGAGCTGGGCTTTGCGGCGCGGATGCGCTTCGTCGAGGATTACGACCCCTCGCTGCCGGCCTCCTACGGCGATCCCGACCAGCTTCTTCAGGTGTTCCAGAACATCCTGAAGAACGCCGCGCAAGCCGCTGGCCCGAAAGGAGGAACGATCCGCCTCAAGACCTATTACGACGTCGCGCTGCGGATCCGCCGCGCCGACGGGACGGGCCAGCCCCTGCCGCTTCAGGTCGAGATCGCCGATGACGGCCCCGGCATCCCCGAGGCGATCGCCGGCCAGATCTTCGAGCCCTTCGTCTCGGGGCGGGAGAACGGGACCGGGCTCGGCCTGGCGCTGGTGTCACGCATCCTTGCCGATCATGGCGCATGGATCGCCGTGGAATCGGTGCCGGGGCGCACGGTGTTCCGTGTCTCGCTGCCTGCCGCCCCGCCTTCAGCCGAGGTGCCGTGATGGACGGAACGATCCTTGTCGCCGACGATGACCGCACGATCCGGACGGTCCTGACCCAGGCCCTGACGCGCGCGGGCTGCAAGGTCCATGCCACCGGGTCGATGATGACGCTCCTGCGCTGGATCGAGGAGGGCAAGGGCGATCTCGTCATCACCGACGTGATGATGCCGGACGGAAACGGGATCCAGGCGCTGCCGCAGATCCGCATGATGCGGCCCGGCCTGCCGGTCATCGTCATCTCGGCGCAGAACACGATCATCACGGCCGTCCAGGCCAGCGAGGCCAAGGCCTTCGACTACCTGCCCAAGCCCTTCGACCTGCCCGACCTGATGAAGCGGTCGGCGCGGGCGCTGGAACGGCGCCGGGCCGAGGGGCCCGAGCCCGCCCCCGTCCGGCGCGACGCGGCGGGCGACCTGCCGCTGATCGGCCGGACCCCGGCGATGCAGGCGATCTACCGCATCGTCGCCAAGGTGATGAACGCCGACATCCCGGTGCTGATCACCGGCGCCAGCGGGACCGGCAAGTCGGTGCTGGCGCGCGCCCTGCACGAGCTGTCGGACCGCCGCGCCATGCCGCTGGCGGTGATCCGGCCGCCGGACCTGACCGGGCCGGACGGGCCGGGCCGGATGCTGGCGCAGGCGACCGGCGGGACGGTGCTGATCGAGGAGGTCTCGGATTTCGACGCCGAGGCGCAGGCGCGCGTGATCTGGATGCTGGACCGCGCGCCCGACCTTGGCGTCCGCCCGATCGCGACCAGCCTCGCCGACCTCGCGGCCCTCGCCGAGGCGGGCGCGTTCCGGCGCGATCTCCTCTACCGGCTGAGCGGCGTCACCCTGAGCCTGCCGGCGCTGCGGGACCGCTCGGACGACATCGCGCTCCTGGCCGAGGCGTTCATGGCCCGCTTCGCGCAGGAGGCGGGCACCGTACTGCGGCTGAAGCCCGAGGCCCTGCAGGCGCTCCGGGTTCATCCCTGGCCGGGCAACGTGCGCCAGCTCGAGGCGACAGTGAAGCGCCTGTGCATGACGGCCGACGGGCCGGAGGTGACCGCGCAGGAGGTCGCCGCGGCGATCGGCGCGGCCGGGCCGGCGGCGGCGCCGCAGGCGCGCGCGCCGGGCGAGGGGGCGCAGCTTTCCGCCTCGATCGCCCAGCACCTGCAGCGCTATTTCGACCTCCATGGCGACGGGCTGCCGCCGCCCGGCCTTTACGACCGCATCCTGCGCGAGATGGAGGTGCCGCTGCTGACCATCGCGCTCGATGCGACCGGCGGAAACCAGGTCCGCTGCGCCGAACTTCTGGGCATCAATCGCAATACTTTGCGCAAGAAGATCACCGACCTCGATCTCAGCGTGACACGCCGCCGCAAGTTGATGTAATCTCGCAACAGAACCTGTGTCCGATCGGCGTCAGCCGGGCTCAACGAGATGCAGGCAGGATGGCGGGCCGCCGCCCCGGTGGGGTGACGGCGCGGGCAGGCGAAGGCGGAACCGTGCAGCAGATGGCGCACAGCGCACCCTGGGAACGTCTGAGCACGCTGCGCAAGCAGCGTCGGGTGCAGGCTTGGGCCACGATCGCGCTGATCGCCGCCGGGCCGGTGCTGGCGCTGGCGACCTATGTCGCGCTCGGCCCCTTCGCCGAGGGCGCAAGCTCCTCGACCCTGCGCCTCGTCCTGCTGGCGGACTTCGTCTATTTCCTGCTGCTGGCCGGGCTGATCGTGACCCGTCTCGCGGCGATGATCGCGGCGCGGCGGGCGCGGTCGGCGGGATCGCGGCTGCACCTGCGGCTGACCGGCGTGTTCGCCGGGATCGCGCTGTTCCCGACGATCCTGGTCGCGATCTTCGCCGCGCTGTCGATCAACATCGGTCTCGAAGGGTGGTTCTCGGAACGTGTCCGCCAGGTGGTGGGCACCTCGCTCTCGGCGGCCGAGGCCTATCAGGACGAACACCGGCGCGACCTCGTGCAGGATGCCGAGGCGCTGGCCGCCTTCCTCGATTCGGCGCGGCGGTCGAACGCCTTCCTCTCGGACGGCGAGCTGCGCGACATCCTGACCCAGGGCCAGGCGCAGATCCAGCGCGGCCTGCGCGAGGCCTATGTCATCGACGGCACCGGCGAGCTGCGCACGCGCGGCGAGCGCAGCTACCTGTTCAACTTCGAGCGGCCGGACCCCGCCGACATCGCCCGCGCGCGGGCCGGCGAGACCGTCCTGATCGAGGACTGGGCCAACAACGAGTTCCGCGCGCTGGTGGCGCTCAGGGCCTTTCCCGACCGCCTTCTCTATGTCAGCCGCAACGTCGATGGCGGGATCCTCAGCCTGCTTGACGACACGCGCGAGACGGTCGGGCTCTACCAGCAGCTCGAACAGACGCGCGGCCGCGTCCTGTTCGAGTTCGGGCTCGTCTATCTCGCCTTCGCGTTGATCCTCGTGCTGGCGGCGGTCTGGGCCGGGCTCTGGTTCGCCGAACGGCTGGCGCGCCCGGTCGGCCGGCTCGCCAGCGCGGCGCAGCGGGTGGGCGACGGCGACCTCGACGTGCAGGTGCTGGAAGAACCGGGCGACGACGAGATCGCCGAACTCGGGCGCGACTTCAACCGCATGACCCGGCAGCTCAAGGGTCAGCGCGACGCGCTGATCGACAGCCACCGTCAGTCCGACCGGCGCCGGCGGCTCTTCGATTCGGTCCTGTCCTCGGTCACCTCCGGGGTGATCGGGCTGACGGCGCAGGGCCGGGTGGACTTCCTCAACCCCTCGGCGCGGCGCATCCTCGACATCGCCGAGGACCAGGGCGAGGACATGGACTTCGGCGACCTCGTGCCGGAATTCGCCCCGCTCTTCGCGCGGCTGAAGGACGGCAGGTCCGACGCCGCCCAGGAGGAGGTCCGCCTGAGCCGCCGCGGCCGGCTCGAGAGCCTGCTCGTCCGCATCGCCGTCCGCCGCAATGCGGAAGGAAGGCTCGAGGGCTATGTCGTGGCCTTCGACGACGTGACCGACCTCGTCTCGGCGCAGCGGATGGCGGCCTGGGGCGACGTGGCGCGGCGGATTGCGCACGAGATCAAGAACCCGCTGACCCCGATCCAGCTTTCGGCCGAACGGCTGCGCCGCAAGTTCGCCCCGCTGGTCGGCGAGGAGGCGGCGGCGCTGGAACAGATGACCGACGTGATCGTCCGCCAGACGGCCGACCTGCGCCGGATCGTGGACGAATTCTCGAAGTTCGCGCGGATGCCCGAACCGGACCGCCGCGAGCACGACGTGGCGAAGCTTCTGCGCGACGCCGTCACGCTGCAGGACGAGGCCCTGCACGGGGCGCGCCTGACCGCCGACATCCCGCCCGGCGAGGTGATCGCCGACATCGACGCGACGATGATCGGGCAGGCGGTCACGAACCTCATCAAGAACGCGGGCGAAGCGGTTGAATCGCTTCTGGAACGCGGCGCACCAGATGGCTACGTGCCGGAGGTGCGCGTGGTCATGGACGCCAGCCCGGACACGATCGCGATCCGCATCATGGACAACGGCATCGGTCTGCCCGAGGACCGTGCCCGCCTGTTCGAGCCCTACGTCACCACGCGCGCCAAGGGCACCGGGCTCGGGCTGCCGATCGTCAAGAAGATCGTCGAGGAACATGGCGGGACGCTGACGCTGACCGACGCGCCGGTGTTCGACGAGAACGCCCCCGGCACCACGCACAGGGGCGCGATGGCGGAGATACGGCTGCCGCGCGGGCGGACACCGCGGCAGGCGAAGGACAAGGTCCCCGAACCAGCGGAGGAGAGCAGCAGATGAACGACATCCTGATCGTGGACGACGAGAAGGACATCCGGGAACTCATCTCGGACATCCTGAAGGACGAAGGCTACACGACGCGGCTGGCGGGCGGGTCGGACGAATGCATGGCCGAACTCAACGCCGCGCCGCCTGCGCTGATGATCCTCGACATCTGGCTCAAGGACAGCCGGATGGACGGCATCGACATCCTCAAGACCGTCCGGCGCGACAACCCCGACGTTCCGGTCATCATCATTTCCGGCCACGGCAACATCGAGATCGCCGTCGCCGCGATGAAGCAGGGCGCCTACGACTATATCGAGAAGCCCTTCAACATCGACCACCTGCTGGTCGTCATCGCGCGGGCGATGGAGACCTCGCGCCTGCGGCGGGAAAACGCCTCGCTGCGGCGCAAGGACGTGACCTCCTCGGAGATGATCGGCTCCTCGCCCGCCTTCCGCACGCTGCGCGCGAACCTCGACAAGGTGACGAAGTCGAACGCCCGCGTGATGCTGACCGGGCAGCCGGGGTCGGGCAAGGAAGTCGCGGCGCGCTACATCCATGTCCATTCCAACCGCGCCAGCGCGCCCTTCGTCACCGTCTCCTCGGCCTCGATCGAGCCGGACCGGATGGAGGAGGTCCTGTTCGGGCGCGAGACGCCGGGCCGCGGCGTCGAGAAGGGGCTTCTCGAACAGGCCCATGGCGGCTTCGTCTATTTCGACGAGGTGGCGGACATGCCGCTCGGCACCCAGTCGAAGATCCTGCGGGTGCTGACCGAACAGCAGTTCGCCCGCGTCGGCGGCACCGACAAGGTGCGGGTGGACCTGCGGGTCATCTCCTCGACCACGCGCAACCTTCCCGCCGAGATCGCGCAGGGACGGTTCCGGCAGGAGCTTTACGACCGGCTGAACGTGGTTCCGATCGCGGTGCCCGCGCTCGAGGAACGCCGCGAGGACATCCCCGAGCTTGCCCGCCACTTCATCGAGGCGCTGCACAAGGCGCAGGGCCTGCCGCTGCGGCCGCTGACGGAAGAGGCCGTGGCGCTGATGCAGACGATGCCCTGGCCGGGCAATATCCGCCAGCTCCGCAACACCATCGAGATGATCCTGATCCTCGGTGAGGGCAGCGGGCCGATCGAGGCGCGCGAACTGCCGGGGCAGGGCGACACCTCGGGGGACGACACCAAGGTCGTGCTGTCCGGCGCGCTGGCGACCCTGCCCCTGCGCGAGGCGAGGGAACTCTTCGAACGGGAATACCTGCTCACCCAGATCAACCGCTTCGGCGGCAACATCAGCCGCACCGCCACCTTCGTGGGCATGGAACGGTCGGCGCTGCACCGCAAGCTGAAGTCGCTGGGCGTCGTCACCACCTCGAAGTCGGGCGCGCGCATCGCCCATCTCGAGGACGATTTCGGCGAGGAGGCGGAGGAAAGCGAGCAGGCGGCCTGATCCGGGGCTTTGGCGGCGCGCCGGCCACATGATCCGGCCGCGCCGGCGCCGCCGCGCCGTTCCTCCGAAATACGGGGTGGAACTCCCCGCGTTTTCTTGCGATCCTTTCCCCAAGCCCCCGTCCAGCAGCCACGCGACGACGAGGGGCGCGGAACGGTATTCAGAACAAGAAGAAGCGAACGATAATGGCTGCCGACAAACAGAACCTCCAGGACGCCTTCCTGAACCACGTCCGCAAGACGAAGGTTCCGGTCACCATCTTCCTGATCAACGGGGTCAAGCTCCAGGGCGTGATCACCTGGTTTGACAATTTCTGCGTGCTGCTCCGCCGCGACGGGCAATCGCAGCTTGTCTACAAGCATGCGATCTCGACCATCATGCCGGGCCAGCCGATCAGCCTCTACGAGGGCGAAGACTGAGCGCACCGGTCGCCGCGGGCGCCAGGCCGACCCGGGCCTGGGTCCTTCATCCCGACATGGGGCGGGCGCGCCGCCGTGCGCCCGAGCTTGGCCTGGCCGAGGCCGTCGCGCTGGCCGCGGCCCTGCCCAACCTGACCGTCGTCGGCTCCGAGGTCGTGCGCCTGCCCGAGGCGCGCGCGGGCACGCTGTTCGGGTCGGGCAAGGTGGCGGAGCTGAAGGAGCGCTTCGCCGCGGCGGAGGTGGACCTCGTCCTCGTTGACGGCCCGGTGACGCCCGTCCAGCAGCGCAACCTCGAACGCGAATGGAAGGTCAAGCTGCTCGACCGGACCGGCCTGATCCTCGAGATCTTCGCCGACCGCGCCCGGACGCGCGAGGGCGTGCTGCAGGTGGAACTGGCGGCGCTGTCCTACCAGCGCACGCGCCTTGTCCGCGCCTGGACGCACCTCGAACGCCAGCGCGGCGGCTTCGGCTTTGTCGGCGGCCCCGGCGAGACCCAGATCGAAAGCGACCGCCGCGCCATCGACGAGGAGGTCGTCAAGCTGCGCCGGCAGCTCGCCAAGGTCGTCCGGACGCGGGAGCTGCACCGGGCGGCGCGGGCGAAGGTGCCGTTCCCGGTCGTGGCGCTGGTCGGCTATACCAACGCGGGCAAGTCCACCCTGTTCAACCGCCTGACCGGGGCCGACGTGCTGGCCCGCGACATGCTTTTCGCCACCCTCGACCCGACGATGCGCGGAATCAGGCTGCCCGACGGCCAGAAGGTGATCCTGTCGGACACGGTGGGCTTCATCAGCGACCTGCCGACCGAGCTTGTCGCCGCGTTCCGCGCGACGCTCGAGGAGGTGCTGTCGGCCGACCTGATCCTGCACGTGCGGGACATCGCGCATCCCGAGACCGAGGAACAGGCGGCGGACGTGGCTGAGATCCTCGACACGCTCGGGGTCTCGCACGAGGTGCCGCTGTTCGAGGTCTGGAACAAGGTGGACCTGCTGACGCCCGAGGCGCGGGTGGCGCTTGACACCCGCGAGGACCGGCTGCCGCGCGTCTTCGCCGTCAGCGCGCTGACGGGCGAGGGGATCGGCCCGCTGCTCGACGCCATCGCCAGGGCCCTGGCCGCCGACCGCGTGGAGGAGGAGGTCTTCGTGCCCTTCGCGGAGGGGCGGAAGCGGGCGCGGCTGCACGAGATGGGCGTCGTCGTGGCGGAAACGCCGGGCGAGGACGGGCACCGGATCCGCGTCCGCTGGTCGTCGCGCCAGAAGGGCGAGATCGCGGCGGCAGATTAGGCGCCCCTGCGCACGGACGGGCACCCCGGCCCCCGCCGCGGCCGCCCCTCAGCCGAAATGCCGGGCGTGGACCGGCGCGACCGCCGGCCGCGCTGCCACCGCATCGGCCAGCGCCAGAAGGCGCGGGCAATGCGCCGCCATCCAGTCGCGGTCCATCCACTGGACGAGCATCCAGAGATAGATCGCCAGCACCGACAGCCCGTCACCGAAGCCGTAGCGCCCGGCGGCGAGTTCGGCCTCGAACAGCGCGTAGTGGCGCTTCACGTAGTCCTCCGCAGCCGCCTGCACGCCCGGCACGCCGGCGGGGTCGGTGGTGTAGCGGTCCGGGTAGAAGCGGCGCAGCTCGCCCTCGTAGACATTGCCGTGGAAGTAGAGCAGCCAGCGGTCGTGATGCGCCCGCGCGAAGCTGCCCGGGGGCGGGGCGAGGCGGGCGGCGGGGAAGGCGTCGGCCAGGTGCAGGAGGATCGCCGCGCCCTCGGCGATCACCGTCCCGTCCGGCAGGGCCAGCGCCGGAACCTGACCGCGGGGGTTCACCCTGTGGAAGCCCGCGGCGGCCGCGAGGTCGCGGTCGGCGGGCACCTCCACGGTCTCGAAGGCCGCGCCCGCCTCGGCCAGCGCCGCCTCGGACGCCGCCGATCCGGTGCCGGCCCGGCCATAGAGCCGGTAGGTTCCGCCGCCGGCGGTCATCCGCGTTCCCTCCGCGCGAGGAAGGCCAGACGCTCGAACAGGTGCACGTCCTGTTCGTTCTTCAGGAGAGCGCCGTGCAGCTTCGGCAGGATGTCCCGGCTGCCCCGGCGCAGGTCCTCGGGCGACAGGTCCTCGGCGAGGATCAGCTTCAGCCAGTCCAGCATCTCGGAGGTGGAGGGCTTCTTCTTCAGCCCCGGCGTCTCGCGGATCTCGAGGAACTGGGTCAGCGCCTCATCGACCACGGCCTTGCGCAGGCCGGGAAAGTGGACGGCGATGATGGCGCGCAGCGTCTCGGCGTCGGGAAAGCGGATGTAGTGGAAGAAGCACCGGCGCAGGAACGCATCCGGCAGGTCCTTCTCGTTGTTCGAGGTGATGACGACGATCGGCCGGTGCCGGGCGCGCACCGTCTCGCCGGTCTCGTGGACGTGGAACTCCATCCGGTCCAGTTCCTGGAGGAGATCGTTCGGGAACTCGATGTCGGCCTTGTCGATCTCGTCGATCAGCAGGACGACCCGGCTTTCGGCCGCGAAGGCCTCCCAGAGCTTGCCGCGGCGGATGTAGTTGGCCACGTCGTGCACCCTGGCCTCGCCGAGCTGGCTGTCGCGCAGGCGGCCCACCGCATCGTATTCGTAAAGCCCGTGGATCGCCTTGGTGGTGGACTTGACGTGCCATTCGATGAGCGGCAGGCCGAGACTCAACGCGATCTCCCGCGCCAGTTCCGTCTTGCCCGTCCCGGGTTCGCCCTTCACCAGTAGCGGGCGTTCCAGCGTGACTGCGGCATTGACGGCGACAGTCAGGTCCGCCGGGGCGACATAGCGCGCAGTGCTGTTGAATTTCATGGAAGATTTGCCATGGATGGGGTCGCCTCGCCGGACGTTAGCGGGCGGGCCGGGGCGGCGCAAGCGCGCCCCCGTCCCCTAGTGACATCCCCCGAGGCATGGGATATGAGCGCGCCGCGAGGAGCTTACCCGATGGGCATCACACAAGTCGCGGAAAGTTCCCGGGCGGTTGGGGAAGGAGCGAAGATGCGGGCCGAGGTCTTTCTTCCGGATGATTACCGTCCTGCCGAGGACGAACCGTTCATGAACGAAAGGCAGCTCGAATATTTCAGGCGCAAGCTGCTGGCATGGAAACAGGATCTGCTTGACCAGTCGGCCGACACCATCGAGGGGCTCAGCGACAGCGCGCGCAACGTGCCCGACATCGCCGACCGGGCCAGCGAGGAGACCGACCGCGCCCTCGAGTTGCGCACCCGCGACCGGCAGCGCAAGCTGATCTCGAAGATCGACGCGGCGCTGCGCCGGATCGAGAACGGCGAATACGGCTATTGCGAGATGACCGGCGAGCCGATCTCGCTCAAGCGGCTGGACGCCCGGCCGATCGCCACCATGACGCTCGAGGCGCAGGAGCGCCACGAACGGCGCGAGCGGGTCCATCGCGACGAATAGGGCCGCGGGGGCCACGCGCGTGCCGGGCCGCGGGGCGCGTGCGCCGGGGGCCGGGTTCACTTCGCGCGGGATCACGCCGTGCTGACGGGCGAACCCGTTCTGGTCATCGGCGCCGGCATCGCCGGGCTGGCCCTGGCGCGGGCGCTGGCGCTGCGCGGCGCGCAGGTGACGGTCCTCGAACAGGCCGGGGCGATCCGCGAGGTCGGGGCCGGCATCCAGCTGTCGCCGAACGGCTACCGGGTGCTCGCCGCGCTCGGCCTCGAGGAATCCGTCCGCGAGATCGGCCTTGCCGGCGAGGCGGTCGAGCTGATCGACGGCACCGGCGGCGGCACCGTCGCGCGCCTGCCGCTCGGCAGCGGGGCGATGCGGGGCCTGTTCCGGTTCTTCCACCGCGCCGACCTGATCGCGCTGCTCGAGGCCGGCGCGCGCGAGGCCGGCGCCGCGATCCGCCTCGGCGTGCGGGTGGCGGAGGTCCATCCCGGCGACGCCCCGGCCGTGGTCGCCGCGACGGGCGAGCGCTTCGAGGCCCGTCTCGTCGCCGGGGCCGACGGCATCCATTCCCGCGTCCGCGAGGCCCTGATCGGGCGCACCGCCCCCTTCTTCACCCATCAGGTCGCCTGGCGCGCGGTCCTGCCGGCCGAGGGGCCGGTTGCGCCCGTGGCGCGCGTCTTCATGGGGCCCGGTCGGCACGTCGTGACCTATCCGCTGCGCGGCGGCCGGCTGCGCAACGTCGTCGCCGTCGAGGAACGCCGCCGCTGGGCCGAGGAAAGCTGGTCGCTGACCGACGATGCGCTGGCGCTCAGGGTGGCGTTCCGGGACTTTCCGCCCGAGGTGCGCGGCTGGCTGGAGCGGATCGAGGCGCCGAACCTCTGGGGCCTGTTCCGTCACCCGGTGCCCGGCCGCTGGTGGGGGCCGGGGCTGGCGATCCTCGGCGACGCGGCGCACCCGACGCTGCCCTTCCTGGCGCAGGGCGCCAATCTCGCACTCGAGGATGCCTGGGTCCTGGCCGCGTGCCTCGCCGGGGGGCCGGACCGCGACGCGGCGCTTGCCGCCTATCAGGCGCGCCGGCGCGACCGTGCCGTGCGCGTCGTCGAGGCTGCGAACCGCAACGCGCGGAACTACCACCTGTCCGGCATCAGGCGCGAGGTCGGGCACCTCGGGCTGCGGCTCGCCTCACGGATGGCGCCCGGCCTGCTGCTCGGCCGCTTCGGCTGGCTCTACGGGCATGACGCCACCGCCGCAGACTGAGCCTCAGCGCCCCTTCCAGACCGGATCGCGCTTTTCGGCGAAGGCGCGGGCGCCCTCGAGCTGGTCCTCGGAGGAATAGAGCCGGTCCACCGTCACGAACTGCCGCTTGGTGACGCGGTTCAGCGCATCCTGGAAGCGCATCGCTTCGGCCTCACGGACGATTTCCTTGATCGCGGCGTAGACGAGCGGCGGCCCGCTTTCCAGAAGGCGCGCCAGCTCCCATGCCTTCGGGATCAGGTCCTCGGGCGACGTGACCTCGCGCAGGAGGCCCCAGCGCAGCGCCTCCCCGGCGTCGAACCAGCGCCCGGTCAGCAGCAGGTCCATCGCGACGTGATAGGGGATGCGCTTGGGCAGCTTGATGCTGGCGGCATCCGCCACCGTGCCCGAGCGGATCTCGGGCAGGGCAAAGGTCGCCTCCCGCGAGGCGAGGATCAGGTCGCAGCTCAGCGCCAGTTCCAGCCCGCCGCCGCAGCAGATGCCGTTGACCGCGGCGATGACGGGCTTGTTGAGGTTCGGCAGCTCCTGCAGGCCGCCGAAGCCGCCGACGCCGTAGTCGCCGTCCACCGCGTCGCCGGCGGCGGCGGCCTTGAGGTCCCAGCCGGGGCAGAAGAACCTGCCGCCCGGCGTGCGCAGGATCGCCACCCGCAGGCTGTCGTCGTCGCGGAAGGCGCGGAAGGCAAGGCCCATGATCCGGCTGGTCGCGAGGTCGATGGCATTGGCCTTGGGCCGGTCGAGCGTGACCTCGAGGATCGCGCCCTCGCGCCGGGTGCGGATCGGGCCGTCGGTCAGCATGGTCATCTCGGGCATGGTCAGTCCTCCGAAAGGCGGATGAGCGCATCGACCGCGACGGCGCCCCGCGGCGTCGCGATGAGCGGGTTGATGTCGAGCTCGATGAGCCTCGGCTCGGCCCCGGCATAGGCCGCGACGGCCTGCACGGCGCGCACCACCGCGTCGATGTCGGCCGCCGGGCCGCCGCGCCAGCCCTTGAGGAGCCGCATCGCGCGCAGCCGGCCGAGGGCGGCGCGGATCTCCTCGCCGGTGGCCGGCAGCAGGACCGAGGCGGTGTCGGCCAGAAGCTCGGCCATCACCCCGCCGGCGCCGAGGGTCAGCATCATCAGCCCGGTCGGATCGCGCGTGATCCCGACCAGGATCTCGGCCACCGCGCCGGTCACCATCTCCTCGGCGAGGAAGCCGCTGGCGCCGGTCATCGCGCCGGCCGCCTCCGCCACCGCCGCGGGCGTCGGAAGGTTCAGCCGGACCGCGCCGGACTCGGTCTTGTGGGCGATCCCGAGGCCCTTGAGCGCGACCGGGAAGGTCAGCGCCGCGCTGGCGGCGGCGATCGCGCCGGCCGTGGCGGCAGTCACCGAAGGCGGCACCGGCAGGCCGTGGGCGGACAGCGCGGCCTTCGCCGCCGCCTCGGTCAGCGTCGTCGCGCCCCGGCCCGCCGGGCGCAGCAGGACCGGCGCGGGCGCCGCCGCCGCTTGCCCGGCCCGACCGGCGCGGATGCCCGCGTCGATGGCGGCGATCCCCTCGGCCATGCCGTGCAGGACGACGATCCCCGCGGCATGGAAAAGCTCGGTCTGCGCCTCGGTCAGGTTCTCGGGCAGCGAGCAAAGCACCGCCGTGCGCGCGCCGGTCGCGCGCCGGGCGGCGCGGATCGCGTCGAAGGCGCACTGATAGCCCGAGGCGTCGCAGCGGTCGGGCCGCGGCGCGTCGAGGACGAAGACCGTCAGCGCGCGCTGTTCGGCCAGCACGGCCGTGAAGCAGGCCGTCATCCGCTCGGTGTCGCCCCAGATGAAGGTGTGGTAGTCGAGCGGGTTGGCCACCGTCACGATCGGCCCGAGGATGGCGTTCAGCCGCCGCCGTCCCTCGGGCGAGAAGGCGGGCCATTCGATCGCGGTGCCAAGCGCCACGTCGGCCATCTGGCTCGCCTCGCCGCCCGAACAGCTGACCGACCCGATCCCGGCGCCGGCGAGCGGCCCGCCGAAATGGAAGAGCTTCAGCGTTTCGAGGAAGGCGGCGAGGTTGCGCACCTCGGTCATCCCGAGCCGGGCGATCAGCGCCGAGGAGGCCGCGGCGCCGCCCGCCAGCGAGGCGGTATGCGTCATCGTCGCCGCCTGGGCGGCCTCGGAATGGCCGGACTTCAGCACCACGACGGGCTTGCCGCGGTCGCGCGCGAAGGCGGCGAGCCGCTCGAAGGCGCGGATGTCGCCGAAGCCCTCGATATGCAGGCCGAGCGCGGTCACCCGGTCGTCGGCGAGCGCCGCCATGCCGAGGTCGGAGAGCGTCACCTGCGCCTGGTTGCCCGCCGCCATGACATAGGCCAGGGGCAGGCCCCGCCGCTGCATCGTCATGTTGATCAGCATGTTCGAGGACTGCCCGACGATGGCGACGCCGGCGGCGACGGGAACGCCGCCATGCTGGTCGGGCCAGAGCGTCACGTTGTCGAGATAGTTGAGGAACCCGTAGCAGTTCGGCCCGACGACGGGCATGTCGCCCGCCGCGGCAACCAGCCGGGCCTGCAGCGCGGCGCCGCCGGTGCCCTCGGCCTCGCTTTCGGCGAAGCCGCTGGCAAAGCAGGTCGCGCCGCCCGCGCCCATCGCGGCCAGCGCCGCGACGACCTCGACCGTCGCCTCGCGGTTGACGCCGACGAAGGCCGCGTCGGGCGGGGCCGGAAGGTCCGCGACCGAGGCGAGGCAGGGAATGCCGGCGATCTCGGCGCGCTTCGGGTTGACCGGCCAGATCGCCCCCGCATAGCCCGATTTCTTAAGCTGGGCGGCGACGTTCGCCGTCCAGCCGCCGCCGAAGAGCGCGACCGAGCGCGGCCGGAGGAGACGCGAGAGATCCTTCATCCGCGCCTCCCGGACCCGGCCCCGGGGCGCTGCCCCGGACCCCGGGATATTTCGGGGCAGAAAATGGGAACGCGCCGCCGGAGCGGATCCGGCGGCGCGCCATTTCCTGCCGCGGTCATCGGCTTCCCAGCCTGTACCGCATGCCGAGCATGCCGCGGCATGGTGAAGGCTTCGTTGACGGGAGAGGTCGCGCGCGCCTGCATTTTCTGCCTGGAAATATCCTCGGGGTGGTCCGGAGGGGCAGACAGCCCCTCCGGTCCGCGCTCAGGCGCCGAGCGGGCGCAGGAGGGCGCGGCTGATGATGTGGCGCTGGATCTCGCTTGTCCCTTCCCAGATCCGTTCGACGCGCGCGTCGCGCCAGATCCGCTCCAGCGGCAGTTCGTCCATCAGGCCCATGCCGCCGTGGATCTGGATCGCCTCGTCGGCGACGAAGGCGAGCGTCTCGGTCGCCTTCAGCTTGGCCATCGCCATGTCGGCGTCGGTGACGGTGCCGCGGTCGTATTTCCACGCCGCCTCGAGAAGCAGCAGTTCGGAGGCCTTGATCGCCAGCGCCATGTCGGCGAGCTTGAAGGACACGCCCTGGAAGCGGCCGATCTTCTGGCCGAACTGCTCGCGCGTCGCCGCCCATTCGAGGGCGTGGCCGAAGGCGCGCTCGGCGCGGCCGAGGCAGGTCGCCCCGACCTGGAGCCGCGTCGCACCGAGCCATTCGTTGGCCACCTCGAAGCCCCGGTGCGGCTCGCCCAGCACGTTCCCGGCCGGCACCCGGCAGTTGTCGAACTCGAGGATCGAGTTGGTGTAGCCGCGGTGGCTGACGTTGCGGTAGCCCTCGCGGACGGTGAAGCCCTTGGTGCCCTTGTCGACGAAGAAGGCGGTGATGCGCTTCTTGCGGCCGCGCGGCGTGTCCTCCTCTCCCGTCGCCATGAAGGCGATGGTGAAGCCCGCGATGTCGGCATGGCTGATGAAATGCTTGGTGCCGTTCAGCACCCAGTCGCCGCCGTCCTGCACCGCGCTGGCCTTCATGCCGCGCAGGTCCGAGCCGGCGCCTGGCTCGGTCATGGCGAGGCAGTCCCAGGTCTCGCCGCGCACGCAGGGCTCGAGATAGCGCTTGCGCTGCTCCGCGTTGCCGGCGCAGAGGATGTTCGAGGGCCGCGCCACGCAGGTCCAGTGCAGCGCATAGTTCGCCCGGCCGAGTTCGCGTTCGTAGAGAAGCCAGGACAGCGTGTCGAGCCCCGCACCGCCGTATTCCGCCGGGATGTTGGCGGCATAGAGCCCGGCCGCGATCGCCTTCTTCTGGATCTCGCGCACGAGGTCGGGATCGAGCCGCCCGCTGCGTTCGACCGCCTGTTCGTGCGGATAGAGCTCGGCCTCGACGAAGGCGCGCGTCGTCTCGACGATCATCCGCTGTTCGTCGCTCAGTGCGAAATCCATGGTCGCCCCTCCCGCATGGCAGCGGCATGGTGCCTACTGCCGAATTGACTGCGCAGTCAATTGCGACACGGAATGGTCTGCGGGCGAAGCGATCAGCTCAGCGCCTGGAACTCGACGCGGCGGTTCTCGGCGCTCTGCGGGTCGGCGGGGTTCTTCAGCACGCTCTCGCCCTTGCCGACGATGCGGATCCGGCTGGCGTCGATGCCGCAGTCGTTGATCATGTAGCGCGCGACTTCCTGCGCCCGCTGCAGCGAGAGCCGGCTGTTGTACTCCTCCGACCCGGCGGCGTCGGTATGGCCGCTGATCTCGAACAGGTTCACCTCGGCGCGCTGCATCACGCGGCACATCTGGGCGAGGCGCGGCATCTGGTCGGGCAGCAGGGCGGCCGAATCGTAGGCGAACCGCACGTTGACGTCGATCGTCAGCTCCTCGGAGAACTGGGCCACCTCGGCCGGCCCGGCGACCGCGGCCAGGGTCGCGTCAGCGGCCGCGGGCAGGGGCGGCGCGGTCTCGGTCGCGGCGGCGAGATCGACGCCGTCGCCCGATGGCGCGGCAAGGCCGCCCGGCGCCGCGGTGACCGAGACGCCGCCGTCAAGCCCGGCGAGGCCGATCTCGGGCGCCTCGCCGGCCGCGGTGGCGGCCAGCGACGGGCCGGTCTGCGCCGCCAGCGGGCTGCCGTCGAGCTCGACGATCTTGTCGCCGGCGACCAGCTTCAGGCCGCGCGTCGCGACCTCCTCGCCGGCCTCCCTGGCCCGGAAAAGCTCGACCTGGCGCGCGAAGATCGCGAGAAGCTCCTCGTCCGTCCGCTCCTGGGCGGCGGCGACGGCGGGAAGGATGGCGGAAAGGGCTGCGGCGAGCGGAAAAGCGAGACGCATGGCGACACCAGAAAATGGATTAAACTCATCGGATTGTAGGCTATCATCGGGCGTCATTCAATTCACGCTTTTGGAACGGCACGATGACCGGAACCGGATTGTCCCGCCCCCGCGCCCTGGTTCGGGTGCCGGCGCGATGAGCGAGACCACAACCGTCGTGCCGTCGCCGCCGCGGGGCATCCCGGTGGCCACCGGGGCGGGCCTGACCCATCGCGGGCGCGTAAGGTCGCGCAACGAGGACGCGATCCTGACCGATCCCTCCGGCCTGCTCTGGGCGGTGGCGGACGGCATGGGCGGGCACGGCAACGGCGATGTCGCGGCCGACATCGTGATCGACCATCTCGGCGCGGTGCCCGACGACACCCAGCCCGGTCCCGCGCTTGCCGCGGCGATCGCCGCGGCCAATGCCGCCGTGCTGTCCCACGCGGCCGAACACGGCAAGGGCACGATGGGGGCGACGGTCGTCGCGGTGATGATCGTGCGCGCGCTCGCCCATGTCGCCTGGGTCGGCGACAGCCGCGCCTATCTGATGCGGGCGGGGCGGCTGCGCCAGCTGACGCGGGACCACACCTTCGTCCAGGCGCTGATCGACGCCGGCCAGATCACCGAGGAACAGGCCGGAACCCACCCCGAATCCCACATCGTCACCCGCGCCGTCGGCGGCGGGCCGGAGATCGAGATCGACAGCCTGACGGTGCCGGTCTTTCCCGGCGACCGGCTGCTGCTCTGTTCGGACGGCCTGCCGCGCTGCGTCTATGACAGCACGATCGAGCAGCTGCTGCAGAGGGCGGCCGACCCCGACGAGGCCTGCCGGCTCCTGCTGACCGAGGCGCTGGAGAACGGCGCGCCCGACAACGTCTCGGCGATCGTCGTGGACATCCGGGAGGCCTGAGCCATGCGCCAGGCCAACATCATCGGCCCGATCATCGTGGCGATCGGCGTCATCGTGGCGGCGATGGCCTTCGCCGTGGTGACGACGCTGCTCGAGACCGCCGACAGCGCGACCGAGATGCGGCTGGAGCGCGGCGAGGCCGCGCTTGCCGCCGAGACCGAGGCGCGCCGGGCGCTCGAGGGCGAGGTGGCCGGGCTGCGCGCCGATCTCGCGCGCCTGCGCGAGGACATGAGCCTGCTGGCCAACCGCGCCCCGGCGGCGGCGCCCGGCCCGGCCGCGGCGGCGCCGGTGATCTTCCAGGATCCGGCCGGGCCCGACCTCAGCCTGCCCGACGAGGATTTCGAGACCCAGCCCGAGGAGGGCATGACCGAGGCGATGAAGCTCGCCAAGACCCGCTTCAACAAGGGCATCACCCAGCCGCGCAACCGCACGATGAAGGAGATCCTCGGCGAGCCGCGGGGCGACTATTCGACGAACTGCCAGCCGGTCACCAACGAGCGGCTCAAGGCCCTGATGGAGACGCGCACGATCGGGCCGATCACGGTGACGATGCTGAAGCCCGCGCTCGACAGCCTGGAACGGGTCATGGCGCGGCTGCAGGCCGAGGAGCCCGACATCTACAACGCGATCGGGACGGCGGGCGCCTTCTGCGCGCGCTTCATCCGTGGCTCGACGAGCGCGGTCTCGAACCATTCCTGGGGCACCGCGATCGACCTGACGCTGGCGGGCGAGCTGGACCCCTTCGCGGACGGCGGCACCCAGGCCGGGCTGGTCGTGCTGGCCGACTATTTCAACAAGGAAGGCTGGTACTGGGGCGCGGCCTACAACCGCGAGGATTCGATGCATTTCGAGGTCGGCGAGGAGACGCTGCGCGCCTGGGTCGCGGAGGGGAAGCTCTAGGCCATGCAGGATCCGGGCGCCGGACCGGGGACGGTGCTTCCGCCGCGGCCCGGATCGGGCCAGCGCCGGATCCCGTCGGAATACTACGACCGGGCGGCCGAACCCGTGCTGGCCTTCGCCGACGAGCTCGCGCGCCTGCGCGGCGGCGACACGGCGGCGGTCCTGCGCGAGGCGGTGACCGCGCTCGATGCCTTTTCCGAAAGCCTCCGCCGGGCCGGGGCGATCGCCTCCACCATCCCGCCGGCGCGCTATGCGCTGGCGCTGATCATCGACCAGAAGGCGCGCGCCAACCGGCGGCTCGACCCGCAGGCCTGGTCGGCGGGGGCGACGCGGCACCTCTTCGACGGCCGCGACATCTCGGCCGCGACCCTGCGCGACTTCATCCGCCGCGCCGCCGAGGCCGGGCATGACTTCGCGCCGGTGCGCGCCTTCCTCGAACGCTGCCAGGCGCGGCTGGACAGCGGGCGCACCACGCTCGACACCGATACCGGGATGAACTGGACAGGGATCACCGTCGTGCTGATCCTCGCCTTCCTCCTGCTGGTGGCGGGCTGGGCCACGCGCGTCGAATGGCAGTATCACGCGCGCCTGACGCGGGTCTTCGATGCCGAAGCCGCCACCCTGACGGCGGCGGCGCTGGCGGCCGCCGCGCCCGCGGCTGACGCTGCGGCGGAGGGCGGGGCCGGGGCCGGCGCCGCCCCGGCGGGCGGGACGGCGGCGCTGGCGGCGGCGCTCGACCGGCTGAAGGCCGATGCCGAGGGCGTCGCCGCGCAGGCCGAGAAGGCGCCGATCCGGCTCGGCGCCGGCCTGATCGGCTTCGACGCCGCGGCCCATGCCGGGGACACCTACCGCGCGGCGGTCGCGGCGCTCCTGCCCGGGGCCATCGCGGCGGCGATCGCCGATGTCATGGCCAGCGAAGGCGATCCCGTCGTCCTCTACGACGCGGTGCGCGCCTGGTCGGTGCTGTCCGGTCAGGCGGCGTGGTCGCCGGGCTATCTCGCCGGCTGGCTCTCGGCCCGCGGCGCCGCCGACCCGGCGCTGGCTGCGCTCGCCCCCCATGCGCTGGCGCTCGGCCCGCCCGACCCGCCGCCGGCATTCCCAGATCCCGAACTCCTCGAACAGGCCATCGCCTTCGCCGCCGAGGCGCCGGAGGATGACCGCGCCTTCCTCGAACTGCTCCGTTCGGACGGCGCCGCGGCGCTGCCGCCCTGGATCCCCGATGCGGCGGTGCCCGGCCTCGGCGAGGCGCTGGTGCGCCGCTCGGGCCTGGCCATCGGCACGCCGGTCCCCGGCCTCTTCACCCAGGCGGGATGGGACTATGCGCGCGACTTCGGGGCCGGCCTTGCGGTGCAGTCCGCCCGCCAGGAGGCGGCGCGCCTCTGGCCCGGCCTCGGCCTCGAGGAGGCCATCGACGCGCCGGACCGGGTGATGGACCGGCTCCAGGCCAGCACCATCGCGACCTGGAGCGCCTTCCTCGCCGACCTGCGCGTGCGCCCGTTCCAGAACCCCGACGCGGCGGTCCGCGTCTCGGGCCTGCTGGCGCTGACCGACTCGCCGCTCGTCATGCTGCTGAAGGAGGTCTGGGTGCAGGCCGGGGGCACCGACCGCCGCCGCGCGCACGAGCAGCAGCTGCGCATCGCCGCCGAGTTCGGGGCGATGATCCAGTATGTCGAACAGGGCCGCATGGCCCAGATCTCCGCCCTTTTCGCCAGCCTCAACGTCGCGCTCGGCGCGATGGACCGCGACGAGGAGGCCGGGCTGCAGCGGCTGATGAGCGTGCAGGACCGCGCCGCCTCGATCACCGCCCTGCGCCAGGCGCCGGTCGTCGTCGTCCAGATCGTCGAGGACGCCCTCGCGCAGACCGCGGCGAGCCATGCCGACCTGCTGACCAACCCCCTGACCAAGGCCTGGCAGGTCGAGGTCCTGTCCGCCTGCCGCGCCGCGGCCGAGGGCCGCTTCCCCTTCGTGCCGGACGGGCCGGATGCCGATCTCGGCGCGGTGCTCGGGCTGCTGGCGCCGGGCGGTGCGCTCGACCGCTTCCTCGCCGGGCGGGCCGAACCCTATCTCGACACGACGGTCTCGCCCTGGCGCTGGAAGCCCGAGGCCCGCTTCGAGGGCCTCTCGCCCGACAGCGCCGCCTTCTTCGAACGCGCCCGCGCCATCCGCGACAGCCTCGGCGCGGCCGGCGGCGGGGGCAGCGAGATGACGCTCGCCGCCCTGGCCGAACGCGGCCGGGCCTTCATCGCGGTGGGCGGGCAGGGCGGTCCGGTCACGACCGACGCCGCCGACCTGCGCCTGTCCTGGCCCGGCGCCGATCCGGCGGCCGGCGCCGAGATCAGCTTCGAGTCGCCCGAGGGCGCGGCCCGCGTGACCGAGCCCGGCCAGTGGGGGTTCTTCCGCCTCCTGGCGCCCTTCAAGGTCCGCCAGCGCGACGGCGGCCAGCGCTTTCTCGTCGATGTCAGGACCGGGGGATCGCGCCTGTTCCTGGAGATTTCCTTCGCCAGCGCGGCCAATCCGCTGGCGGCGTTCAGGCTGATGAAGGGGCTGGCATGTCCGCAGGTCCTGTGACGGATTTCCACCATCGGACAAACGCGAAAGCACGCTATAGTGGCGCCGCCGGGCGGGGACGGATTTCCGCCCGTGCGCCGTTTCCGACCTGCGGAGGACATTGACATGGCCGAGGCCCAGCATTTCACCGTGGACGTGAAGGGCGGCAAGGGCGAGATCGAATTCGGCGCTCTGACAGGCTTCGACGAGATCAGCCGCCCGTTCCGCTACGAAGTGTCGTTCACCTCGGACGCGCCGGACATCAAGGCCACCGACGTGCTGGGCAAGGCGGTCTGCGTCACCGTCCCCGGCGAGAAGCCGCGCCATTTCCACGGCTTCATCAGCGAGTTCTCGGTCGTCTCGGTGCGCGAGGACGTGACCGACTACCGCGTCGTCGCCCGCCCCTGGCTGTGGTTCCTCTCGCTGCGCAAGGACAACCGCATCTTCCAGAACAAGTCGGTCATCGAGATCATCGAGGAGGTCTACAAGGACCAGTCCCAGGGCAGGTTCGACCACGGCCGCCTGAAGAAGAAATACCCCCCGCGCGAATACTGCGTGCAGTACGGTGAGAGCGACCTCGATTTCGTCCAGCGGCTGCTCGAACACGAGGGGATCGGCTATTTCTTCGAACACGCCGAGGACCGGCACACTTTGGTCCTGTTCGACGTCTCGAGCGATCTCAAGCCGCCGGAGGGGCTGACGACGCTGGAGCTGCAGACCGATCGCGGCCCCTCGGGGGGCGACGCCGACTTCATCTCGGCCTGGACGCCCGGCGCCGCGGTCATGTCGGGCAAGTTTAGCCACACCGACTATCACTTCAAGAAGCCCTCGACCGACCTGATGGCAATGGCGGAAAACCCGATCGGCCACGACAGCGACGGGCTCGAGGTCTATCACTATCCGGGGGCCTACATCGAACACGATCGCGGCGATGCGCTCGCCGCCGTCCGCCTCGAGGAGCTTCAGCATCCCTTCACGCGCGTCCATGCCGAAGGCCGGACCCGCCCGGTCTGGTCGGGCCACACCTTCCGCTTCGAGGGCCACCCGCGCGAGGCCGAGAATGGCGAATACCTGGTGCTGCGCGCCGACTACAGGCTTGCCCGCCACCTCGAACAGCGGACCGAGGCCGAAGGCGCGGGCGGGTTCCGGGCCGAGCTTCTGCTGGCGCCGAAGGCGGTGCCCTTCCGGCCCGAGCGGCGGACTCCCAAGCCGGTGATGCGCGGGCCGCAGACGGCAAAGGTCGTGGGGCCGGCGGGGGCGGAGATCTACACCGACAAGCACGCCCGCGTGAAGGTCCAGTTCCACTGGGACCGCAAGGGCAAGAAGGACGAGAACACGACCTGCTTCATCCGCGTCAGCCAGACCTGGGCCGGCGCCAGCTGGGGCTTCATCCAGATCCCCCGCATCGGCCACGAGGTGATCGTGGATTTCCTCGAAGGCGATCCCGACATGCCGATCATCACCGGCCGCGTCTACAACGCCGAGAACATGCCGCCCTATGCCCTGCCGGGGAACGCGACCCAGTCGGGGTGGAAGTCGAACTCCTCGCCCGGCGGCGGCGGCTTCAACGAGCTGAGGTTCGAGGACAAGAAGGGATCCGAGGAGGTCTACTTCCAGGCCGAGAAGGACCACAACGAACTGATCAAGAACAACGAGTCAAGGCGGATCGGCAACGACTTCGCCGAGGACGTGGGCCACGACGCCAAGCAGGACATCGGTCACGACCGGACCGAGACGGTGGGCAACGACAAGTCGGTGACGGTGGGCAACAACCGCACCGTCAAGATCGGCGTCAACGACGACGAGACGGTCGGCTCGAACCGCTCGCTGACCGTCGGCTCGAACGAGACGATCAGCATCGGCTCGAACTCGACCGAGACGATCGGCCTCAACCACGCCCAGACGGTCGGCGTCGCGCAGGAGATCACCGTCGGCGCCGCGCGCGCCGTCACCGTCGGCGCCTCCGAGACCAAGACGGTCGGCGCCTCGCAGTCCGGCACGATCGGCGCGGACCGCAGCATGACGGTGGGCTCGAACCAGACCCATTCCGTCGGCTCGGACGACGGCTGGACGGTGGGCGGATCGCAGACGATCGAGATCGGCAAGGATCAGGCCCTGACCATCGCCGGCGCGCAGACCATCAGCGTCGGCAAGGACCAGAGCAGCACGGTCGGCGGGGCGCGCGCCGCCGCGGTCGCCAAGGACGACGGCCTGAAGGTCGATGGCAAGATGGGGATCAAGGTCGGCAAGTCCTTCCTGCTCGACGTCGCCGACGAGATCGCCATCAAGTGCGGCTCGGCCGCCATCACCCTGAAGAAGGACGGCACGATCAACATCGAGGGCAAGGACATCACCGTGAAGGGATCGGGCAAGATCAACTTCAAGGCCTCGGGCGAGATCACCGCGAAGGGGTCGAAGATCAACCTGAACTGACCGCCCCGGCCAGCGCCGCAAGCGCGGCGGACGGATCGCCGGGGTCGGCGGCCAGCGCCGCCGCTCCGCGCCGCCAGAGCAGGAGGGGCGGCGCCTCCGCGGCCGGCGCGCCCGCGGGCGGCGGCAGCTCGTCGAGCGCGAGCCACAGCCCGTCTGGGCTGTCGCGCGCCGCCAGCACGGCCGCGTCGCACCAGGGGTCGAGGTCCGCCGGGCCCGGCAGGGCATCGGCGGTCAGGATCAGGCAGAGCGGGAAGACGCGGCCGGCGCTGTCCTGCGAGGGCAGGATGACGCCCGCCGCCGCGCGCCCGCCCGAGGTCAGGCGGAACCGCAGCCCGCCCTCGGGCAGCGCGGCCCCCTCGCGCAGGCGCGGCGCGACATGCCGGGTGATCCAGCCGTCCCAGGCCCGGCGGAAGCCGTCCGGCAGCCCGCGCGAGACGAAATCGCCGGTCGCCGGCAGCTTGCCGAAGAACCCCGCCGCCGGACGGCCGTCATCCTCCACTAGAACCCCTCGGGGCAGGCGAAGTTGCCAAACATCGTCAGGTCGAAGGGATTGTCCACCGAATTGGCGATCAGGTCGAAGCTCGCCGAATGGCCGCCCGCCGCCAGACCCAGCTTGAACTTCTCGGGCAGGTCGGTGGGCGACAGGCGGCCCTTCCGCAGCAGCCGCAGCCAGGCCCAGGACCCGCTTTCCGACGTCATCACGTCGGCCGACCCGTCGGCCGGGGTGAAGGTCAGCGTGATCAGGTTGGTCCCGTCCTTGCCCGGCCAGGACATCGCCAGCGGCGGCACCTGCGCGTTCATGTAGGTCAGGACCTGCCCGTCGAGGTTCAGCGAGACGCGCGCCGCGCCCGGCGACAGCGCGGTGGGCAGCAGGTTGAACGACATGATCGGCCCCGCGCCGCCGGGGAACAGCGCGTCGCGCATCTTCATCGCCTGCTCGAAGGGTTTCAGGCTTTCGTCGGCAAGCCCGAAGTCGGGCCGCCAGGCGAGCGGCGGCGTCTTGTTGGCCAGATGCGGCGACAGCGTCTCGGTGAAGAACTTGTCGAACATCCCGCCGGGGCCGAACAGGCGCTGGAAGTCGGCGGTGTTGACGTCGATGTTGCTGCCGGCCTCGAAGGGGAAGCGCCCGGCGGTCGCCGACTTGCAGAAGGGCAGGATGTCGGACTTCCAGCGGCTGTTGAGCTGGTCGAGCACCGCGCCCTTGGCCTGGGCCACGATGTCGGCGGTCAGCCCGGCGATCCAGTCGTCCACCGGATCGGGCAGCGTCGCCGCGACATCGACGAGCCGCCCCGTGAAGGTGGCGATCCCGCCCTGTTCGGCCAGCGCCGCCTCGGGGTTCGGCGTCGAGGCGACGGTGTTCAGGACATCGACGAGCGCGGTGATCGCCGTCTCCGTCTCGGTCAGGAGCGGCGGCACGCCCTCGACCTCGGCGACGATGCCCTTGAGCGGCGCGAAATGCCGCGCGATCGCCTCGCCGGGCGGCGGGCCCTCGGCGCCGCCGACGCCGCTCGCCGCGGCGATCTTGGTTCCGGTCTTGATCAGCTTGCCGAGCTTGCCGAGCTTGGAGGCCGCCTTGCTGACCGCGCCCGGCGGCACCTCCGCGCCGTCCTCGGCGGGAACGGCGGTGAGGTCGGTCTGCTTGACCACGCCGTCGAGCAGGCTCTTGAGCGCGCTGGTCGGGCCCGAAAGGTCCTTCAGGTTCGCCGCGGCCGTCGCCAGGTCCCCGATCGGCGCCAGCCGGATGTCGCGCAGCAGCACGTCCCACTGCGAGATGAAGTCGTCGCTGTAGAGCTTCAGGATGTCGGCCTCGAGCTGATCGACCGAGACTTCGGCGCTTTCCGCGCAGCCGCCGGCGAAGAGGGCGCGGTCGAGCGCCGCCTGTTCCGCCACCGCAGGAATCAGCGGCAGCACGGTGTTGTGGAAGCCCTCGTAGGTGAAGGCCCCCGGCAGGCCCTGCCGCAGCGTCTTGCCCGAGACGCGGGTGAAGACGCGCAGGCCGTTCGGGCCGGCGGCCTCGGCCGGGGTCCATTCCGGCAGCGCGGCGACGTCGGGATGGGAAAGCAGCGCCGAATAGGCCCGCACCGACAGCGGGATCGTGCAGACCGTCTCCAGCGCCGCGGCGATCAGTTCGGGATCGCCGGTGATCTTGCTCTGCTCCGTCCCCAGCCGTTCGATCGCCGCCACCTGGTGGATCAGCGCCGCCTCGGTCGGGAAGGGCGGCGTCACCGCCTGGTCGGGCAGGGTCCCCTGCCACCATCCGGCAAGGAATTCGGTGTCGTAGGGCGCCAGCCCCGAGGGATGCTCGGGCAGGCCCGTCATCATGTAATAGGCCTTGAGCGCCCCGAGCATGAATTCCGGGTCGCGGATGTGCCGCCACATCGTCGCTTCCAGCAGCGCCACCATGCGCGGCTCGAGGATGTTGCGCAGCGCGCGCTCGTAGGCGATCGTCTGCGCCCGTTCGAGTTCGGCATCGGCCCGCGGCCCGGCCAGCGTCAGCAGGTTCTGCGGCACCTCGGTGCGGGCGGCATCGACGGCGGTCATCGCGTCGAGCGCGATGTCGAGGTCGAGCGGATCGGTCGGCGCCTGCCGCGCCGCGACATTGGCGAGCCGCCCCGAGAGGTCCGCCGTCAGCCTTTCCTGATCGTCGATGGCGCCCGAATAGCGCAGGAACGAGAACAGGAACATCAGCCCGGCCACCGTCGCGGCCAGCGAGGCGGCGGCGAAGGATCCGCGCCAGATCCACTTGCGCCGTTCCTCGGCGGCGCGGTCGAACTGGCCGAGGCCGGCCTCGGGGAAGATCACGTCGGTCAGCAGGTTGCGCAGGAAGTAGGAGCGCGTCTCCCCCCAGGCCCGCCGCTGCGGCGGTTCGGGCTGCAGGCCGAAGGTCCCCGCCATCTCGCCCAGCATCCGGTCGATCGGCGAACCCTCCTGGGTGGCCGAGGTGAAGTAGAAGCCGCGCAGCCAGGGGCTGTCCTCGTAGCGGCTTTCGCCGAAGACGGTGTCGATCAGCACCTTGAGCGGCCCCTCGACGCGCTCCATCTGCGCCGGGAAGCGGAAGATCTCGGCCCGCCTCGGCAGGGCCGCGTCCTCGGCCATCCGCCCCGCAAGGCGCTGTTCGATCGCGGCGAGCAGCGCCTTGGATTCGCGCTCGACCGTCACCGTGTCGATCCGCGCGTCGGTCGGCAGCGTCGCGCCCCAGACCTGTTCGCGGTCGCGCGTGCCGAGATCGGCGAAGAAGGGCTCGAACCCCGGCACGAGGTCGGCCTTGGTGATCATAAGGTAGACCGGCAGCTGGATCTGCAGCCTTTCGCGCAGTTCGGCGAGGCGCTTGCGGATCTCGCGGCCATGCGCGCGCAGCTCCTGCTCCGGCCCCAGAAGCTCCTTCATCGACAGCGCGACGATGACCCCGTTCAGCGCCCGGCGCCCGCGGTGCTTCTTCAGCATGTCGAGGAAGCCGGCCCATTCCGCCGCATCCGCCTCGGGGTCGCTCTGCTGCTGGACGTAGCGGCCCGCCGTGTCCACCAGCACCGCCTGTTCGGTGAAGAACCAGTCGCAGTTGCGCGTCCCGCCGACGCCCTTGATGTCGTCGGTCAGGTCGATCGGGAAATGCAGGCCCGACTGTTTCAGCGCCGTCGTCTTGCCGGTGCCGGGCGGCCCGATCATCAGGTACCACGGCATCTCCCGCAGGAACTTCTTGCTGCCGAGCTTCGACCGCTTCATCTCGGCGAGGACGGACTGGAACCTCCCGCTCACCTCGGCGACGTTGGCCTCGCCGGGCCGGGGCGGCGCCTTCGGCTCGGGCTGGGCCAGCTCGGTCACGAACATCTGGTTCCTGCGCGCCGCGCGCAGCTGCGCCAGAAGCAGCGAGAACAGCCACAGGATCGCGATCGAGCCGATGACGATGACGCGGACCAGTTCGCTCGCCAGCGGCTCGGCCTCGCCGATCCTGACCAGCGGGCCGAAGAGCCAGATCAGCGCGCAGAGGATCGCAAGCCCGATGAAGATCCACAGGGTGCGGGAAAAGAGGAAGCGGAAGATGGCCTTGATGACGCGCATGCTCAGAGCTTCTTCTGGATCCTGATCTCGACGCGGCGGTTCTGCGCGCGTCCCTCCCGGGTCGCGTTGTCGGCGATCGGCTCGGCGTCGGCGCGGCCCTCGGAGCGCACGAGTTCGGCCGGAACGCCGGCCTCGACCAGAAGGCCGGCGATCGTCGCCGCGCGGGCGTCCGACAGACCCTGGTTGGTGCCGAAGGGATTCGAGGTCTGGACCGGCACGTTGTCGGTATGGCCGATGACGGTGACCGAACCGATCACCTCGAGGTTGCCGGCAATCCCGGCGCCGATCGCGGCGACGAGCGGGCCGTAGGCGGGGTTGAGATCGGCCTTGGCCGAGCGGAAGACCTCCGGGTCGCGCGACTGCAGCCGGATCTCGGCGAAGGAGGCGTCCTCGGTGCCGCTGTAGGCCTGCACCGTGTCGGGCGGCAGCAGCGCCTCGATGACGGGCAGAAGCTCGATCACCACCGGCTCGACCTTGATCTCGGGCGGCGGCGCCACCGTCTCGCGCACCGGACGGAAGATCGCCGCGCGCTCGGGCGGCGGGATCAGGCCGGACAGGGCGTAAAGCTGCTCGGCCTTGGAGGAGAGCTGCATCGAGAGGGCGACGTAGATCCCCGTCACCACCGCCGCGGCGCCGACGAGGACGGTCCAGATCGGCACGACGAAGCGCCGCGGCCCGTCCGGCGCGGTGACGCCCTGCCAGTTCGGCGACAGGGGCGCGGTCTCGGCCTCTCGGTCGCGCAGGACGCGCGCCGCCTGCATCCGCAGGTTGAGCAGCTCCGCCTCGCCGCCGCCGGGCTGCACGCGGTACTTGCCGCGGAACCCGAGGCCCAGGCAGAGATAGGCAATTTCAAGCAGTTGCGGGTCACGATTGGGGTAACGCAGCAACTCGTCCAGGCGCTCGAAGAACTTCGTGCCGGCATCGACGTCTCCCTTGAGCTGGGTCACCAGCGGCTGGCGCGGCCAGTCGGAATGGCCGCCCCAGGGGGTGTTGAGCGCGATGTCGTCGATCAGCGCGGCGGTGAACCAGGCGGCGTTCTCGGCCCGGCTCAGCGGGATGCCCATGCCGACCGCGGCGTCGCGCGCGTCGATCAGGCTGTCGAACAGGCGCTGGCGCAGGGCCTGCGGCTGGGCGGGCGGGGCCGCGCGCTCCAGTTCCGGGGCGATCTCGAGCAGCGCGGCGAAGGCGGTGACGAGCGGATTGGGATGCGCCCGCGACCGGCGCAGGCGCGGCCCGCCCTGCGCGACATATTCGGGAACGAAGCCGCCGGTTCCCGGCGCTGCGGTCGAATAGGCGCCCCCAGACAGGGTCGCCCCGCGCCCGCCATAGCCGGTGCCGCCCTGGGCCGTGCCGGGCGGAACGGCGGCGGTCCCGCCGCCCTGCGCCTGGCCGCTGCGCACCGGCCGGATACGCGTGCGCCCGGCATCGTTCGACAGGCCGAAGGGGTCGTCGTCCTGGCCCATCTCAGCGGCTCACCGCGTAGCAGTCGATCTGCGGCTCGCGTTCGAGCACCCCCGACACGCCGAGAACGAAGCCCGGCGCCTCCAGAAGCTGCGTCCAGTGTTCCGACTTCTGGTCGAGTTCCAGGCACAGCCGGTCGCCGTCATAGGGGATCTCGCGCGGCTGCGAATGCAGCGGCTTGAGCGGGATGCCCGGCAGGCGCGACTTCCACAGCGCCTCGAAGGCATCCGCCGCCCCGACCGTCGCCTGGTCCACGAACAGCCGGCGCAGACTTTCGTCGGACATGTCCGACCCGACCCGGATCACGATCCGGCTCGATTTCAGGAGTTCGGGGTTGTCGATCCGGACCTTCCAGATGTTCTGCGAATGGCGCGCCACCGGCAGCGCCCGCGACTTCGGCTCGACATAGCGCAGGGTCAGGATCAGCGAGCGCAGGGTGTCGGCGAGCGCCGAGAAGGCCGGCTGCGGGTCGGCATGGTCATAGACCGGAAGCTCGCTCAGCCGGCGCGAGGAGGATCCGTAGGTCGCCATCCGCCCGGCGAGTTCCGAAAGCTCGGCATAAAGCTCGCCGGGATGCATCAGGTTCTGCGCCAGCCGGTGGGCAAAGCGCGGCCGCGCCGCGTTGGCCAGTTCGAGGATCAGCAGGTTCTCCGCCGACCGCCCGGTGCCGCCGAGGATCAGCCCGCCATGGGCGTCCGCGATCCGGTCGAGCCCGGTGACAATCTCCTGCAACAGGCCCGCATACCAGGGCACCGCCCCGATCGTCAGGGCCGGGGGCAGGTAGCCGTCGGCGAGCGACACCGCGCCGTCCGACTTCAGCCCGTCGATGCGCGCGAACGGCATGGTCACGAAGCCGGCCGTCGGCTCGCCGGGCAGGAAGGTGCGGGTCTGAAGCTCGGCGACCTCGATCTCCTCGGCCTCCGCCCCGCCGCGGACCGCGTCGCGGACGGTCTTGGGCCGGCCGCGGAAGCGGGCGCCCGAGGCCTCGGCATAGGCCGGGTCCACCGTCGCCGCCCCCGGCTGATCCACCGGCACGGCCAGCACCGCGATGCCGGCGGGCATGTCGTTGCGCACCTTGACCGGCGGCGGCAGGGCCGCGTCCCCCGGCATGGAGAAGGGCGTTCCGTCCGGCAGGATGCCCTCGGCCCGCGCGATTCCCAGCGTGCCGGCGCCGAGTGCCGCCTCGTCAAGCTCGATCCGCGTGAAACCCCAGGACTGCAACGGCGCGGCGCGCAGCGCGGCGCGCATCAGCGCCTCGGTATGGCGGTCCTGCTCCTGGAAGTGCTGGGTGCGAAGGAACAGCCCCTCGGTCCAGACCACCTTGTTCGCATCCGGCATGCGCGTCCCTTCTTCTGTCCGGCGGGGCGGACCGCGGGGTCACCCCCCGGCCCGCGTCCCGCATTCTGTCACTCAGGCGGGGCTCAGCGCCAGCCCGCCGGGGCCGAGTGCGGCCGAAAACGCCACCTTGTCCGTCGGCGACACGGCGCTCTTGGCGCGGAACGCCTTGCCGGCCGGGTTGATGAAGCCCGCGACGACGCCGATCGCCGCGACGCCGGCATCGAGCCCGATCGTCTTGGATACCTTGCCGCCCGGCGGCACGGTGATCAGGTCCACCCGGATGAAGTCGCCGCCCAGCGCCGCGGCGGGGTTCTGCAGCGCCAGCGCGTCGGCGGCGTCGAAGGCGCCGGTGCCGCGCATCTGCACGACCTGCAGCGTGATCGGGCGGTCCACGCCGTCGCCGCCCTTGTTCGCGCCCGCCGCGCTCTGGGCGACGATGGTCACCGAACCCGGTCCCGCCGGCCCGCACGAGACCAGCACCGCGCCCGCCCCCGCAAGGGCGAGGAACGTCCTGCGATCGAATGTCATCTCGGTTTCTCCTCCTGTCGTTTCCCTTCGTAGGCGTCGCGGAAGTCGGCCCCGACCTCGCCGAGGAAGCGGTCCTCTGCCGCCTTGGCGATCTCGCGGTAGCGTTCGGCGTAGAACTGCCACAGCTTGGCGCCGCGGCTGCCCGGGATCAGCGACCGCAGCGCCCCGGCCTCCTCGGCCTCGGCCTCGAAGCGCGCCGGATCGAAGCGGTCGATCATCCGGCGCAGCGCCGTCTGCAGCGCGCTCCAGGTGCGGACATGGTGGTCCGAAAGGTCCCGGAAGGCGGCATCGATCGCCGCGTCGGGGGCAAGATAGCCCGGTCCGCGCGGCGCCACCAGCGCCGCCACCGCCTCCTCCGTGGTGGCGAGGAACTTGAGCGGGTTGACATCGGCGCTGCCGATCACCGTCTGGGCGACGCGGACGCTGCCCTTCTCCCGCGCCCGCGTCCTAAGCAGGACGAGAAGCCCCTCGGTCAGCTGCCGGAACCGGCGGCCGAGCGCCTCCATCTCCTCCGCCGTCAGTTCGCGCGGCGGCAGCCCCGCCCCGCGCAGGAAGGCTTCCGCCTGTGCCGGCGTGATCGCGGGCGCGGCTTGGGGCTCGGCGGCGGGCGCAGGCTCGGCCGGGGCCGCGGCGGCCAGGGGGGCAGCCGCCTGCGCCGGCCCGGCGGCGGCGGGCGCGGCCCCGGCCACCGCCACGCGGTCGGGCGCCGGGGCAGGGGCGGGCGCCGGGGCAGGGGCGGGGGGCGGCTGAACCGCTTGCGCCGGGGGCGGCGGGCCGAAGGAGAAATCGGCCTCGATCGTGACGCGCCCCGCCGGCCGCGCTGCCGGCGCGGCGGCGGCCGGCGCCGGCCCGAAGAAGCTGTCGAAGCTGAAGTCGGTGTCTGCCGGCTCGGCGGCCGGCGCCCGTTGCGCGGGGGCCGGGGCGGCGGGTGCGGCCTGCGGCCCGGCCGCCGCCGGCGGCCGCATGGGATCGAGCGTGAAGGGGTCGTCGAACTGCGGCGGCGGCACGCGGGCGGCGCGCGCGGGCTCGGGCGGCATCGAGGGGCGGGCGGCCTCGAACGGCTCGGGCAGCGTCTGCGGCCGCTCCATCCGCGGCTCGGGGTCGGGGCGGCGCGCGAAGAAGTCGTCGGCGGCCGGCGCCGGCGCCGCCGCGGCCCTCCCCGCGCCGGCGGCCGTATCGTCCACGAACTCGACGCGCAGGACGACATCGCCGAGCCGCAGGCGGGTGCCGTGTTCGAGCCGCGCCGAGTTGCCCGCGCCGAGCGGCGTCTGCGATCCGTCCACGAACAGCCCGCCCCGGCTGGCGTCGGTCACCGTCCACTGCCCGTCGCGGCCCGAGATCACCGCGTGCCGGCGCGAGATGTACATGTCGGGGTCGTCGATCTGCCAGTCGCAGTCGGCCGCCCGCCCGATCGACAGGTCGCCGCCCATGTGCCGGATCTCGCGCACCGATTGCGGATGCGGCGAATTCTCGATGACGATCCGCAGGCTCATGCCGCCCGCCTTTCCGGCTGGCCGGTCTCGGCGGTGATGCGCGGGATGCGGAGGTCGGCGGCATCGCCCCGGCGCGGCCCGGACAGCCAGGCCGTCCGCCCGAGCTGGACCTTGCCGACCGCCGGGGCCGGGATCGCCTCGCGGGCGAGGACGGGGCGGATGTCGAAGTCGGTCTCGCGGCCGGCGGCGAAGCGGATCGCCTCGCGCAGGTCGCGCCGCAGCACGTCGTCCTCGATGATCCGCCGGTAGAGCGCCAGGCCGACCGGTCCGATGCGCAGCTCCGCCCGCGTCTGGCGCTGGAACACGCGCCGCCCGGCGACCGCGCCCCTTCCCAGCGCCGCATGGACCTTGCCCAGCCGGGTCTGGAGCGGCCCTGGGATCTCCATCCAGTCGCCGACGAACTCGACCAGCGTCACCGGCGCCCCGACGATGTCCGCGATCAGGCGCGTCAGCCGCTCCGGCCCGTTCACCCCATGGCCGAGCGCCGAGGCATGCCGCCGCCGCACCGCGTCGATGGCCGGCGCGCCCTGGGTTCCGGGCAGGCCGATCCCGGCCAGCGCGTCGATCATCGCCGCGATCCGCCCGCCGGTCCCGACCTCGGCCTGAACCTCGCCGCGCGCGTCGGCCCAGGCCCGCCAGTAGAGCGCCAGCATCCGGTGCTGCAGCATGTTGACGAAGTCGAGGAAGGTCGTGTCCGCCGTCGCCCGGTCGTCCCCGCCCTGGAACCAGCGTTCCGAGAGCCGCCCCATCACCCAGCGCGTCAGGTGCAGGGGCAGCGCGCCCTCGGGGCCGAGCAGCCCCAGCACCTCGACATCCACCTCCGCCGGGCGCTCGCCCGTCGGCGGGCGGAAGGCGGCGACATCGCGCGTCGCGAAGGACAGCCGCGCCCGCTGGCCCAGCCGCGCCGGCTCGCGCTCGGGCCCGCCGGAACGCCCGAAACGCGCCTCGGGCGTCTCCAGCCGCCGCAGCAGCTCGAAGAAGTCCATGCTCTCGGGGCGCGCGAGGCCCCCGGTCAGATCAGGGCGCGGTTGCCCGGCGACATGGGCCATGTCACCTCCTCCTGTCGCTGCAGAAGCCGCGTCCGGGACCGGACGAAGGAATTGATCGCCGCATGGCGCGCGAAGACCCGGTCGAGCAGCGCCGGCAGCAGCAGCACGCTGGCGCCGGACAGCGCGCTCTCGTCCACGTCGAGCGTGATCTCGACCCCCTTGCCGAAACAGGCCGGCCCGGCGATCGGCAGCCGCTCGGTCACCTGCCGCGCGCCGACGCGGGCGATCGCCCGCGCATGCCGCGCCAGCGCCGGATCGCCGCGGTCGGCGTAAAGGTCGAGGATCGCGCGCAGCGGCTCGGCGTCGCGCGTGTCGTCGGCCATCGACAGGTGGTTGAGCGACAGCTGCGCCACGAAGCGCCAGGCAAGCTCGTCAAGCCGGCTCTCGCCTCCCTGGCCTAGCTGCGGCAGCGCCGCGGTCAGCGACGGGCGCGGCCGGCGGAAGGCGCCGGTCAGCTCGATCCGCCCCACCGGGTCGCCGGATTCGAGCGTCAGCGTCGGCGTGTCGTCGAGGATCGGGATGTCGCGGTTGGTGCAGAGCGCGCGGATGTCGAGCCGCCGCACCGGCCGGTCCACCACCGCCCCCGCCGGCCGCGCGACCGAGATGAAGAGGTCGTCGCCCAGATAGCTCGTGCGGGTCTGGCCGCGCCGCACCTCGTCCTCCGCGGCGCGGCGGGTGCGCCGTTCGGTCGTGTAGACAAGGCCCGAGCCGCGGAACTGCCCGACCGAATAGAGCTCGTTCAGGACCGATCCCGGCCCGTCGCTTTCCGCATCCTCCACCCGCAGCAGGCGATAGATCTCGAAGTCGCGCGGCCGCGCCCGGTCGGCATGGACGATATGCGCCGTCGAGCGACCGTCGAGCTCGACGACGCTGCATTCCTTCTCGAACAGGTTGACGACCGGCGTCGCGAACAGGCGGAAGTCGCGGACGCCGAGGTCGGCAAGCTCGGGCCGCGGCCGGTCGAGCAGGATGATGATCTCGAGCTTGCCCGCCGTGCAGGTGCGCAGGGCCGGGTTCAGGCCCTCGAGCCGCAGGTAGTGGAAGCGGTCCGGCATCAGGAAGTATTCGCGCAGGAGCCGGTAGCCCTCGAAGGCGGGCCTCAGGCGCGGGAACAGGCCCTCGCCGTCGCCGATCCCCACCAGACCCGGATCGCCCGCGCGCAGGAAGGGCACGCCGGGCTTGTGGACGCGCGCCAGCGTCCCCCGTCCCCAGCCATGCACCGCGTCGAAGATCGCGCCCGCCCGCGGGCTGCCCGCAAAGCACAGGTCCAGCCGGTCGAGCGACAGTTCGGCCAGCGCCCCCGGCCCCGACCGCTGCAGCGTGATGCGGATGCCCGCGCCGGCGCCCCGCGCATCGGCATCCGTCACCCCCGCCGCGCCGAGCGCGCCGCGGTCCTGAAGATAGTCCGCGCCGTCCAGCGCCACCGGCCACAGCGTCACCGTCTGCGCCGTCGAATAGGTCGCCCGCGTCGAAAGGCCCTCGCGCACCGCCGAGACCATGCGCGTGCCGCGCGCCACGGCATGGCCGTCCAGCATCGTCTGCACCTGCGGGCCGGGATGCAGGATCACCGTCGAGACGGCCGGGCCGGGACCGACGAGATCGGGAAAGAGCGCGTCGAGCACGCCGCGCACGTAGCGCGCGCTTTCGGCATCGACCTTGAGCCGCGTCCGCGCCGCGAGATAGGCGACCCCTTCGAGCAGCCGCTCGACGTAGGGATCGGGGCAGGGGACCGACTCGAGCGACAGGCTGCGCGCGACATTGGGATGCACGGCGGCGAACTCGGCCGCCAGCGCCCGCACATGGGCGAGTTCGGTTTCGTAATAGGCGAGGAATGCGCGATCCATCAGCCGTCTTCGATCGTTGTGGCCGCCCGCCCGCTGTCCAGATCGATGGTGGTGGCGAAGCGCATCCGCTCGGGAACCGGCGAAAGCATCAGGATGGCGTCGATCGACACCCGCATCCCGCGCTTGTCCGCCGTGTCCACCGTGATCTTCATCCCCTCGCGCCGGAACCGCGGCTCGAAGGTGGCGATGACCTCGCGCAGTTCCCTGGCCAGCGCGTCGGCGTCGATGTCGGCTGCCCGGCGGCCCGAAAAGGCGGGCACGCCGTAGTTCAGCACGCTGCGCCGCACCTCCGGAAAGTCCGACACGATGTCGGCGGGGTCCTCGCGCGACAGCCGCTCGATGTCGCTGACGAACAGGCGCGATTCCATCCGCTCGGTGTTGAACAGCGCCTCGATGTCGCGCCGCACCGCCTGCTTCAGCACGTCCGGCGTCACCACGATGTCGCGCCGGCGCAGGAACTCCAGGCGCTCGATCTGGCCGATCAGCGTGCGCAGCGCGGCCTTCGTCTCGGCCGTCAGCTCGCCGTCCTGTTCCACCTCGCGCCGGCCCCCGGCCAGAAGCTGCTCCAGCCGCTCGGCCCCGATCGCCGCCGCAAGCTCCCGGCGCCGCAGGTCGGTTTCCACCGCCAGCCCCGGCAGGTCGTCAACGAGGCGGTCCCAGAGACTGGGCTGGACCGCCTCGCTGCGTGACTGTGTCCCCGCATCGGCCACGGTGGGGCTACCTCCGTCTGCGTCGTGGGGCGGTCAAGGGCGTCAGACCGACGACTTCGTCCGCAGATCGTAGCTTGCGTCGTCCTCCCCGCCGCTGCCGTAGTCGCCGCCGCGCCAGGACTGCTTGGTCTCGATCGTCAGGAAGTTCAGCGAGAAGGATTCCATCGGAACGTCCCCGCCGCTGCTGTGCGAGATGCTGTAGGACGTCACCAGCACGTCCTTCAGCTTGTAGGTCAGGTAGGCCTCGGATTCGCCGCCGCCCTTGTCGCGGACGAAGTTGATCTCGACCAGGGGCAGGGCGTCGCCGAACAGGCTGTTCTTGAGCAGCGCCTGCGACGAGGAATCGAGGTACTTCGCGCAGGAGATCTCGCTGAGGGTCGGGGCCGAGACCTCGCGCGAGGTTCCGGTGAAGGACGCCACGGCGCGTCCGGTGCTCCATTGCGCGCTTTCCAGCGAGATCTGGTCCTCGAACCCGGTCGTCTGGACCTGTCCCTTGATTCCGTCGATCTTCATGTAAATCGGCATGTTTTAAGTCCTTTCCTCCTCGCAGAATGTGACCGGCCAAGCCTACTTGCCCTTGACCGAGGGAAGTTCCGAAACCAGCCGCAGGCTCGCGTTGATCCCCTCCAGCTGGTAGTGCGGCCTGAGGTAGAAGCGGGCGTTGTAATAGCCCGGGCGCCCCTCCACGCTGTCCACCTGCACCTCGGCCTTGGCCAGCGGACGGCGCGCCTTCGCCTTGTCGTCGGCGCCGGCCATGTTCTGCAGGACATAGCGGTTGATCCATTCGGTCAGCCACTTCTGCATGTCCTCGCGTTCCTTGAAGGTGCCGACCTTGTCGCGCGCGATCGCCTTCAGGTAATGCGCGAACCGGCTGACCGGGAACAGGTAGGGCAGGTTGGCGCTGAGCCGCTCGTTGGCCTGCGCGTCGGGGTCCACAAGGCGGCCGGCGCGCGCCTCGTCGTCCTGCAGGCTGTGCGCCCCGATGAAGGCCGCGATATCGGTGTTCTTGCGGTGCAGGATCGGCATCATGCCCAGCTTGGCAAGCTCGGCCTCCCGCCGGTCGTCGATGGCGATCTCGGTCGGGCACTTCATCGCCACGCTGCCGTCGTCGGTGGGGAAGGTGTGGACCGGCAGGTTCAGCACCGCGCCCCCCGATTCCACGCCGCGGATCTGGGTGCCCCAGCCATAGAGCTTGTGGCTGCGGTTGATGTTCACGCCCATCGCGAAGGCCGCGTTCATCCACACGTAGTGGTCGTGCTTGCCGTCGATCTCCTCCTCGAAGGCGAAGCCCTTCACCGGAACCGTGCTCGCGCCATAGGGCAGGCGCGCCAGCACGCGCGGCATGGTCAGGCCGATGTAGCGCGCATCCTCGCTCTCGCGCAGCGACTGCCAGCTCGCGTAGTCGGGCGAGGACACGATCTGCTGCAGGTCCTGCGGGTTGGGCAGTTCCTGCCAGCTTTCCATGCGGAACAGCTGCGGCGCCGCCGCCGCGATGAAGGGCGCATGTGCCGCGGCGCAGATGCCCGACATGTTGCGCAGCAGCTTCACGTCCTTCGGATGGTGGCTGAACTCGTAGGCCCCGATGATGCAGCCATAGGGGAAGCCGCCCAGCATCGAGTATTCCTCGGTGTAGAGCTTCTTGAACGTGGGCGACTGGTCCCACATCTGCCCCTCGTAGTCCTCGAGCTGGTCGCTGAGCTCCTCCTTGCTGATGTTCATCACCCGGATCATCAGCTTCTGGTCGGTCTCGGTGTTGTTGACCAGATAGTGCAGCCCGCGCCAGGTCCCCTCCAGCTGCCGCAGTTCGGGGCAGTGCAGGATCTCGTTCATCTGCGTCGTCAGCAGGCTGTCGATGCCGGCGATCAGCGACTTGATCGACTTCACGGCATTGCCGCTGATCGTCGCCGTGCCCGCCTTCTCCTTGGCCGCGATGGCCAGGTTGGCGACCAGCGCCTTCAGCTTGGCGCTCTGGTCCTCCTTGACGCGGAAGTCCTTCTCCAGCAGGTCGCTGAATTCGCCCAGGTCAAGCGCCTGCGCTTCGGCGGCGCCCGCGGCGCCCTGTTTCTGCTCCTCGGCCATCGGCTCAGCCCTCCTTGCCCGTCTTCATCGCCTCTTCGGCGACCTGCGCCAGCAGGGGCTCGTTGTTGAGAAGCTGCGCGATGCGCTTCTCGGCGTTCACCTTGCCGTCCATGTAGCTGAGCAGCTCCTCGAGCTGGCGGCGCATCTTCAGCAGTTCGGCAAGCTGCGGCACCTGCTCGGCGATCCGGTCCGGCGCGAAATCCGCCATGCTCTTGAAGGTGAGGTCGATGAACATCTCCTCGTCGGCGGCCTCGCCCTCCTTGGCGGGCATCCTGTTCTTGACCCGTGCCTTCACGCGGGGCGCGAGCGCCTCCATGAACTTGCCGAAGCGGCCGGCGTCGATCTCGGTGAACTTGCGCTCGGCGGCCGGGCGCTGCGCCTCCTTCGATTCCGACTGGCCCGCCAGGTCCGCCATGACCCCCATGACGAAGGGCAGTTCGATCGTCGTCGGGCTGCCGTAGTGTTCGACGTCATAAGCGATCTGCACGCGGGGCGCGCGGTTGCGCTCGATGACCTTGGCCTTGCTCTCGCTCATGGCTCACGTCTCTCCTGTTCAGGCATTACTTCTTGTCGTCCAGAACGCCGGCGATGCTGCGGAACTCCTTCATTCCGGACGGCGCGATCTCTTCCATCAGCTGCAGAAAGTTCATCGGGACCATCTTGCGCATCCGCTGCGCCAGATGCGGGATCGGCGAGGAGGGTTCGGTGCGCTCGTAGAAGTCGATCACCAGGTCGAGGCAGCGGATCACCTCGTCGCGGCTGGTGATGCGCGAGGGGAAGGCGCCGGGCATGGCGGCGGCCGGCGCCGCGGCGGCGGGGGCCGCGGGCGGGGCGGCCTGCGCGGTTCCGTTCATGCTGACCTCCGGCGGTCCTGCTGCGGCCGGCGCCGGCGCCGCGGGCGCAGCCGCGGGGGGCGGCGCCGCGGCGGCCTCGGCCGGACGGTTTGCCTTCAGCGTCGCCTCGATCCGTGTCAGAATTTTGGCGAGCCGCTCGAACCTCACACCGATCCCGTTCTCGGCGACATGGGCGTCGAGCGCGGCCTCGAGCGAGGCCAGCGCGTGCAGCGCGGCGCCGGCGCCGTCGAGCACCTCGGCATAAACCTCGGGCTGTTCGGCCGCCGTGGCGCGGCAGATGCCGGTGACGCGCGCGACCGTCTGGTTGAAGGCCTCCTGCGCGGCGGCGCGTTCCTTCTCGCCGAGCCCGCTCGGCCCCTCCGCCTCGGCCGTCGCCCAGGGGATCGAGGCCTTGGCCAGATCGGCCCCCGTCGCCTGGCCGAACATCCGCGCCGAAAGCAGCACGGCATAGTTGAGGTCGCAGAGCAGCCCGTTCTCGGCGCTCTCGATCTGGCGGATCGCGTTGACCCGCCGGATCGCCGCCTCGGCCTTGGTGGCGGCGGGCCGCAGTTCGGGATGCACGCTGTCCCAGAAGCGCGCGACGGTCTCGCGCAGGAGACCCAGCCCCTCGGCCAGCCCGGCCAGCCCGCCGGTGCCCATCAGCGCCCGCGCGACGATGACGAGAAGCCTGAGGTCGCGCCCCGTTGCCGCCAGCGTCCGGCAGTCCCCGAGGATCGCCTCCCAGTCGATCTGCACCGTGGTGCCGTTGCGCGCCGCCTCGGCCCGGCTCGCGTTCGAGGCCACTTCGAGCGCCTGCTCCAGCGCATGGAACCGCAGATCGTTCCGGAGTTCCGTCCCGGACACGTTCGGTCCGTCCACCGGATCGAGAAAGGCCTGCAACTCCGTCATCCTGGGTGGGCCATCCAATGAACTTATCAAATAACGCTGTCAGATGCCTGCGATTCTTGCAACTTTTCCCGATCCGTCAAGGTCTGACATCCATGACCCTCGCGGCGACCGCCGCGATCGTCGCGCCGCCCGATTCAAGCGCCGCGCCGTAGGAGTCGATGAACCCGTCCAGCGACATCGTCGAGGTCGGCCGGTCGGGAAAGAGCGGTCCGTCGGACAGGATCGCATAGATCTCCGACCGGCCCAGATCGGCGGCCTCCAGCACATAGGCCGGGTCCATCATCACCCCGTCCACCAGCACCTTCTTCGGGATCGGCAGGATCTGGATCGTGCGCACGCCCGCCGCGACGGTGCCGAGGACATCCACGCTGTCCTCGGCCGCAAGCGGGTTCGGGTGATGGGTCACGACATTGCCGATCTCCTGCGCCATCACCACCCAGACGGTCTTGCCGCGCAGGCTCTCCGGCACCAGGACTTCGATCCCCAGATGCTCGCCCAGCCGGTAGGTGCCGTCCAGCCGGCTGGCGCCCGACCGGCTCTCGGTCAGGCGGATCTGCACGCCCGCATCCCCCACCGGCGGCAGGAGCGCGCGGAAGGCGCAGATCGTCGGGTTCATCACCGTCGCCGCGACCTCGACCGTGCGGTCGCCGGCGATCGCCGAAAGCTCCGCCTTCAGCGCGTCGGCGGCCGTCTGCGTGGCCACCTCGCCGGTGACGGCGACCGTCTCGCCCAGCGCATAGTCCTTGCCCGCCGGCGCCTTCTGCCGCAGGGGGCCGCAGGTCTCGGCCGCCTTCAGGATGCGCGCGACCTCGTCCTGCGCCAGCACCGCCGGCCCCGCCTGGATCGCGATGTCGGCGGTCAGGCCGTTGCGCCCCGCCCACTCGGTCAGGGCGGCGACGGCGGTCGCCTTCGCGGCGCGGTCCGCCGCGACACCTCCGATCGCGACCGTCCGGTCCGACAGGGCGAAGGACCAGTCCCCGAACTTCGCGGCCAGTCCCATCCCCTCGGCGGCGATGCGCGGCCAGTCCGGCGAGGGCATTCCGGTGGCGAGCGTCAGCGCGGTCTCCGGCGGGGCGGCGCCCGCCGCCGCGGCATAGCCCTGCCGCAGGAGGGCGGCCGTCTCCGCATCGGGGGCGTTCCCGGACAGGACGGCCCGGCCGTCCACGGGCGCGGCCGCCTCGATCCGGTAGGGCGCGGCGACCGGCAGCGCCGGCGCGAGGAAGCGGTCCAGAAGCCCGGCATACCAGGCCCCGCCGGCGCCCGCGCCGAGAAGCAGCAGGAAAAGGAGAAGCGCCACCATCCCGCCGCGCCCGCCCGACCGCGCGGCCTGCGGGCCGCGCCCGCCCGGCACCGTCGTCGGCCGCTTGCCCTTCTGCGCTGCCGGCCGCAGCACGGTCTCCAGCCGCTCGACGACGGTGCGCGCGTCGGCGGGCCGGTCGGCGGCGCGCGGCGCGGCAAGCCAGGAGATCACGCCCTTCAGCGGCTCGGGCACGCCGGTCGTGTCCAGCGGCTGCTGCTTGCGGCGGACCATCTCGCCCGGCGTGGCGCCGGCAAAGGGCACCTCGCCGCGCCAGGCCGCCAGCAGCACCGCGCCCAGCGAATAGAGGTCCGACCGCGCCTCGGCCCGGCCCTCGAGCTGTTCGGGCGAGGCGTATTCGTACTTGCCGGCAAAGTCGTTGCCGACGATGGTGCGGGCGCCCGCCGCGGTGTCCTTGGCGATGCCGAAGTCGATGATCGTGGCGCGCTCGGGATTGCCGCCGCGCAGGATGATGTTGTCGGGCGAAAGGTCGCGGTGGACGATGCCGTGGCCATGCGCGGCCACCAGCCCCTCGGCGACCCGGTGCGCGATGATCAGAAGCTCGCGCGGCTCCAGCCGCCGCTGCAACATCACGTCGGCAAGCGAGGGGCCGTCCACGAAATCCATCACCAGGAAGACCTGCCCCTGATCGGAGCGCGAACATTCCGAATAGCGCACGACCGCATCGTGGATGACGTCGCGCATCTGCTCCTCGCGCCGCATCAGGTCCACATAGGCGTCGTTGCCCGAGAACTGCTGGTTCAGCGCCTTGATCGCCACCATCCGCCCGGTGATCAGGTTGCGCGCCGAATAGACCTCGCCGGTCCCGCCGCGACCGAGGATGCCCTCGATCTCGTAGGTGTTGTTCAGCACCTGGCCGCGCCGGAAGATGTCGCCGGGCCTCGGTTCGATCATGGTGTCAGGCTCCTGTACGCGCGCGTGCCGCCCCTGCCCGCGGGGACTATCGCACAAGGGTCTGTTGAGGCATAGTCGTCCCGCCGGAAGTGTTGTCCGGTGTCTCTGCCCGGTTACGGGCGTGATTTCAGAGCGATAGGAAGAAGGGCGGAGGAATTATGGCCCAGCGCGGAAGCCAGGAAACGGTCAAGCGGAAAGAGCTTGTCGGAAAGCTGAACCCGGTCTGCCTCAGGGCCTTCTCCGCGGCGGCACAGGCCGCCAAGTCCCGCGGCAATCCCTATGTCGAACTCTCCCACTTCATCTTCGAACTCGCCCATGCGCCGCGCTCGGACTTCGAGATCCTGCTCCGGGCGGCGGGCGTGGACGAGGGCCGCCTCGAAGGCGACACCGCCCGCGCGCTCGACGCGCTGCCGCACGGGGCCAGCGCGGTCGAGGAATTCTCCGACCACATCTTCCGCGCCATCCAGGAGGCATGGACCTTCGGCTCGCTCGAATACGGCGACGATCAGGTGCGCTCGGCCTACATCCTGCTCGCGGCGATGAAGACCCCGGTGCTCGAGGGCCTCCTGCTGCGCATGAGCCTCGAGTTCGACAAGATCGACCCCGACGCGATGAAGGCGCAGCTTGCCGACCTGCTCCAGCAGTCCGCCGAGGCGCCGCCCGCTTCCCCCGCCGCCGAGGACAGGCCCAAGGCGCGCCCCGGCGGCCAGTCGGCGCTTGCGCAGTATGCGACGAACCTGACCGAGCGGGCGCGGGCGGGCAAGATCGACCCGGTGATCGGGCGCGACATGGAGATCCGCCAGATCATCGACATCCTGATGCGGCGGCGCCAGAACAACCCGATCCTGACCGGCGAGGCGGGCGTGGGCAAGACCGCGGTCGTCGAGGGCTTCGCCCTGCGCCTGGCGCGCGGCGACGTGCCGCCGCAGCTGCGCGCGGTGGACCTGCACATGCTCGACATCGGCCTGATGCAGGCGGGCGCCTCGGTGAAGGGAGAATTCGAGAAGCGGCTCAAGGCGGTGATCGACGAGGTGCAGTCCTCCGAGAAGCCGATCATCCTTTTCATCGACGAGGCCCATACCCTGATCGGTGCCGGCGGCGCGGCGGGGACCGGGGACGCGGCGAACCTGCTCAAGCCCGCGCTCGCCCGCGGCGAGCTGCGCACCGTCGCGGCGACGACCTGGGCCGAGTACAAGGAGCATATCGAGAAGGACCCCGCCCTGACCCGCCGCTTCCAGGTGGTCAAGGTCGAGGAGCCGGGCGAGGAGGCCGCGATCCGCATGCTGCGCGGCGTCGCCGGGGTGCTGGAGAAGCACCACAGGGTCGAGATCCTCGACGAGGCGCTCGAGGCCGCCGTCCGCCTCTCGCACCGCTACATCCCCAGCCGCCAGCTGCCCGACAAGGCGATCAGCCTGCTTGATACCGCCTGCGCGCGCGTCGCCGTCAGCCAGCACGCCACCCCCGCCGAGGTCGAGGACATCGAGCGCCGGACCCAGGCGCTCGAGATCGAGGCCGGGATCATCGACCGCGAGGCGGCGATCGGCATCGACGTCGCCGACCGCAAGGCCGAGGTCGAGGCGGCGCTGGCGAAGGCCGGCGCCGAGCTCGACGCCGCCCGCGCCCGGTGGGAGGCCGAGAAGGCCCTCGTCGAGCAGATCCTCGACCTGCGCGCCAGGCTGCGCGGGCAGGGCGCCGCGGTGGACGATACCGGCGCCGTCGGCGACATCGCCCGGCCCGCGGCCGCCGCCGCGCCTGCACCCGCGCCCGCGCCCGAAGCCGCTGACGCCGCGGGCGCGGGGGAAGCGGGCGAGGGGGCCGCCGCCGCGCCCGACACCGGTTCGGCCGAACCGCCCCCCCTGTCGGAGGCCGACCGCGCCGCCGCCCTTGCCGAGCTCCGCGCGCGGATGGCCGAGCTTGCCGCCGCCCAGGGCGAACGCCCGCTGATCCTTCCCGCGGTGGACCGCAACGCCGTCGCCTCGGTGGTGCAGGACTGGACCGGCATCCCGATGGGCCGGATGCTGGCCAGCCAGACCGAGCGCGCCCTCGGCCTCGCGAAGCTCCTGTCCGAACGGGTGACCGGCCAGGACCACGCGATGGAGATGATCGCGGCCCGCATCCAGACCAGCTATGCCGGCCTCGGCGCGCCGGAGAAGCCGATCGGCGTCTTCATGCTCTGCGGCCCCTCGGGCGTCGGCAAGACGGAAACCGCGCTCGCGCTTGCCGACGCGCTCTATGGCGGCGAACAGAACCTGATCTCGATCAACATGTCCGAGTTCCAGGAGGCGCATACCGTCTCGACGCTCAAGGGCGCGCCGCCCGGCTATGTCGGCTACGGCAAGGGCGGCATCCTGACCGAGGCCGTCCGCCGCCGGCCCTATTCGGTGGTGCTGCTCGACGAGGTCGAGAAGGCCCATCCCGACGTGCACGAGATCTTCTTCCAGGTCTTCGACAAGGGGATGATGGACGACAGCGAGGGCCGCCGCATCGACTTCAAGAACACCCTGATCCTGCTGACATCGAACGTCGGCTCGCAGGAGATCATGGACATGACCGATGCCGGACGGTCGGCGGCCGACATGGAGGCGCTGAACGCCGCGCTGCGGGCGCCGCTCCTCAAGGTCTTTCCCGCCGCGCTGCTCGGCCGCGTCGTGACGATCCCCTACTACCCGCTTTCGGACGCGATGATCGAGACCATCGCCGGCCACAAGCTGCGCGGCATCGCGCGCCGGCTCGAGGCCGGCCACGGCGCCGAGCTGGTGATCGGCGAGGGCGTGATGGACACGATCCGGGCGCGCTGCACCGAGATCGAATCCGGCGGCCGCATGATCGACGCGATCCTCACCAACACCCTGCTTCCCGAACTGTCGCGCCAGGTCCTCAACCGCCGGCTCGGCGGGGAGCCCCTGACCCGGGTGACGGTCACCGGCGGGCCGGACGGCTTCTCCTACGCCTTCGCCTAGGCGCGGGCCGCCGGCGATGCAGGTCCTCAACCAGACCCGCCACGTGACGCAGTTCACGATGGGCATGGACAAGGCCGGGCGGGAATTCCTCTCGCTCGTCGTCAAGGGCACCTGGGACTTCCCGCCCCCCGGCCAGACCGTCCCGGCGCCCGCCGCGGTGCCGCGCCCGCTCGTCATGGCCGACGAGTTCACTGGCGCGCCCGGCTTTTCGGCGACGCGGTGGGAAACCGACTTCGCCTTCCGCAAGCCGCATCCCGAGGTGATCCTCCAGGGCGCGGCCTATGCGCCGGGCGGCGCGCCCGCCGAACGGGTGCGCGTCGGCATCATGGTCGGCCACTGGTCCAAGCAGTTCGATGTCGTCGGCCCGCGCGAATGGCGCGTGCTCGGCCCCTCGATCGGCGCGACGCGGCCCTATCCGTTCCAGCGCCTCGCCTTTTCCTACGACACCGCCTTCGGCGGCGTGGACCGCAGCGTCCCCGACAACCCCGAACCCGGCGCCTACCGGCTCAACCCGCACGGGCTCGGCTATGCCGAGGTCTCGGGCCGGTCGCAGCTTTCGGGCCTGCCGCTGCCGCTGACCGAGGACCCGGCCGATCCCGTCACCTCGCCCTATGGCAGCTACCGCCCGATGGCCTTCGGCCCGGTTTTCCGCGGCCATCCCGACCGCCTGCGCTGGGCCGGCACCTACGACGAGGACTGGGAGGCCAACGTCTTTCCGTTCCTGCCGGCCGATTTCGACGACCGCTACTACCAGTCCACGCTGCCCGACCAGTGGCTGCCCGCCGCGCCCGATCCCGGCACCCCCGTCGTCATCCGCAACCTGACGCCTTCGGGGCGCGAGGAGTTCCGCCTGCCCGACACGGTCCTGCCGATCCGCGTCTTCCGCGGCCGCGAGACCTGCCTCGAGGGCCGCTTCCGCCCCGACACGCTGATCTTCGATACCGAGGCGCGCCAGCTGATGATGCTCTGGCGCGTCGCGGTGCCGATGCGCCGCATCATCACCGAGTTCACCGAGGCCTGGATCGGCCCGCCGACCCCCGCCATGCTGCGCGCCCGGGCGGCCGGCAAGCGCTATGTCCGCGCCGTCCTGACCGAACGCGATCTCGAGGACGAAGAGGCATGAGCGCCCCCCTGCACATCCGCGCCTGCGGCATGGTCACGGCGGTCGGCCTCGACTTCCCCTCCGCGGCGGCGGCGATGCGGGCGCGGCTCGACGGCTTCCGCGAGACGCGGTTCATCGGCCCCGGCGGCGAATGGCTGATCGGCGCCGCGGTGCCGCTGCCCCGCAACTGGATCGGGGTGACGCGCATGGCGCGGCTGCTCGCCGGCGCGGTCACCGAGGTGTTCCGCGCGGTGCCGGAGGCCGAACGCGACTGCGTGGTGATCCTGTGCCTTGCCGAGGAGACCCGCCCCGGCCGCCCGGTCCCCGACGCCACCGTCCTGATGCGCCAGCTCGGCGAGATCGTCGGCCTGCCGCCCGCGACCCGGACCCGCGTCGTCGCCCATGGCCGGCCCTCGGGCTTCGTGGCCCTCCAGCAGGCGCGCAAGCTGATCGCCGAGGGCGCGGCGCGCCACGTCCTGATCGCGGCGGTGGACAGCTACCTGACCGTCGCCTCGGTCGCGCATTACCTGTCCGAGAACCGGCTGCTCGTTCCCGGCAACGCCAACGGCTTCATCCCCGGCGAGGCCGCGGCGGCGGTCCTGTGCAGCGCGGGCGAGGGGCCGCTGCGCCTCACCGGGCTCGGCCTCGCGCGCGAAAGGGCCTTCATCTACAACGGGATGGGCGAGGAACCCGGAACCCACGCGCCGCTGCGCGGCGACGGCATGACCGCCGCCTACAGGGCGGCGCTGGCGGAGGCGAACGTGGACCTCGCCCATGTCGAATACCGCATCAGCGACCTGATCGGGGAAAGCTACTGGTTCCGGCAGACGGCGCTGGCCTCGCTCCGGCTGGAACGCGGGCGTAAGGAATTCCAGGACATCTGGAGCCCGACCGAGAACGTCGGCAACATCGGCGCCGCGGTGGTGCCGGTGATGCTCGGGATGGCGCTGGCGGCGGCACGCAAGGGCTACGCGCCCGGCAGCCCGGTGCTGATCGAGGGCTCGGGCGACAACGGCGCCTGCGGCGCGGCCGTGTTCCACGAGGTGCGGGCCTGATGGGCGACGTCTTCGCCAACGGTCTGGAGATTTCCGGCAAGGCCGTGCAGGCCCAGACCATCGCCGCCTTCCCGGATGTCTGCTTCACGCCGCCCCAGACGCCGGCCACGCCCCCCGGCGTGCCGATCCCCTATCCGAACTTCGCCATGGCCGGCGATACCGAGAACGGGACGGGGACGGTCTTCATCAAGGGCAAGCTTGTCAACCTCAAGAACAAGTCCGACATGTCGAAGACATCGGGCGACGAGGCGGGCTGCGCGCCGAAAAAGGGCGTCATCACCTCGAAGAACACCGGCAAGAGCTACTTCAACTCGTGGTCGAGCGACGTCAAGTTCGAGGGCGAGCCGGTCGTGCGCATGTCCGACCTGACGACGAACAACCACGCCTCGCCGGTGGGGAATACCGTGACCTGGCCGCATATCGCCGGGATCAAGCCAAGCGGGATAGACTGCGAGTCCTTGCTCAACAAGCACAAGATCCCGCTGCACAAGCACGACGACAAGCAGGACGCTTGCGGCTGGACAAAGAAGAACCGCAACGAGTCCGAGCACATGCTGCAAAACGCCCTGTTGCAGAACAAGCGTGGCGGGGCGGCGAACACCATTCCGGGTTTCGGGTCTTACAGTGCCGGGACCGCGCCCTGCCTTTGCATGAAGGGCCCGGCAGCGGATGACGACACGCCCCATGGCGCAAAGACGCGCGCGCAGGAAGCTCTGGCCGAGAAGTGCATCATTCGTGACAAGAACGGCAAGAAGATCGGAGAGCGCCGTCCGACCGTGAAGGAAGCGGTGGACAACGAGATGAAGTCGATCCGCGAGAACGACGTCATCATCAAGGACATCAAGCCCAAGAAGGAACAGGACCAGGTGATGGAATGCCTGGAAGCTGTCGTCTACGACTGGCTTGAGCGTTGCTGCGACCCGAAGAAGACAAAGGCGCAAATCGAAAAGATGGAATGCCGCGTTCCCGGCGGAGAGAAGATCACGACACCTGCGCGTTCTGGCGGAAGGAGAGGCGTATGAGCGATGGCCCGTACATCAACGACGACGGATGGTCTGTGGACTGCACGCTCGTTCAGGCCGGAAGCAAGAGCGACGTCTGGTCGCTTGTCGTGCAGATGGACGAAGATCGGATCAACAAGCAGAGCCAGATCTTCTATACGCCAGACTCTGACAACCAGGACTCAAGCGTCATCGGGCAGACCCAGACCTGGATCAGTTCGTTCTGGGTGAGCCCAAGCGGAACAATCTACGCCTGTGATGGCCCACGGTTGTGGACCGCGCGCCCGGGCGGCGCGCTGGAGCCGGAAAGCGGTCTTGCCGACAGGGCAATGCTGAAGGTCTGGGGGCTTGATGATCATCGGATGTTCATTCTCGGTGAAGACGGATTGGCCCTCCGCAAGGACGGCACGAACTGGCAGGACATCTCGCTTCCCGATGGACGGCGACTTGTCGATATCACCGCAACGCCAGCCGGAGAGGTTTTCGCCTGCGGTCACACCGGGGCGTTCTGTCGTCTGGAGGGCGCGGCCTGGCTTTCGATCGATCTCGGGACCGATGTAAACATCCGGGGCGTCCGGGCGATGAAGGACGGATCGGTCATAGGTTGCGGGGAACGCGGAACCGCCTTCAGGTATTCCGACGGCCAGGTCGAATTCTTCAAGGCGGAACCGGACCGCTATTTCGGCGGAGCGGCCGAGTTCATGGGCAAGGTCTTCTTCGGGGCCAGCGGCGACGGCGTTGAGGTGCTGAACGGTGACGAGATCGTGCCCTTCAAGCCGAACGTGTACGGCCAGAGGCTATCGGCCAACGAGAGTTATCTCTGGAGTTGCGGCGGCAACTCGATCTTCCGATATGACGGCAAGGGCTGGATCGCCGAAGACTTCGTCTAACCCCCCAGCCCCGCCGCCAGATACTCCCGCACCTTCACGAGGTCGAGCTGCGCCACCCGCAGCCTCTCCGCCCCCGGCTGGAGCATCCGGATCACGAACAGCTCCCCCGCCTCCGGATACTCCCTGAACCGCTCCTCGGCCACCCGCAGGCCGTCCGCTCCGGCCACCCGCAGCCCGTCGAGATGCGCCTCCAGCCGCTCCAGCAGCCGCCCGATGCGCAGCTCGTCCAGCTCCGGGTTCTCCTCGGGGAACAGCCGCGCCCGGTCGTAGACCGTCCACAGGAAGGCCGCCTGTTCGGCGTGCTGCCGCAGGATGTCCTCCAGCACCGGCACATTGGGGGCGGGGTTCAAGGCGCCGCCCTCAGTTCAGGTTGACCGACCCGCCCCGGATGCGGTTCGCGGCCGAGGCATGGCTGACCAGGTAGGTGCCGCGGATGGTGATGTGGCCGTCCTTCTCCATCACGATCGACGCCTTGCCGACGCGCAGCTCGATGCGCTCCTGCCCGGTGATCCTGACCTGTTCGCCGTCGCGCACGACCAGCGCCGCATCCGCGCCGCGGGCGGGCTCGACGATGCGCCCGACGACCAGCGGGCGGGCGCGGTCGCCATCCTCGAACAGGAGCGCCACCTCGGCGCCGAGATCCGCCGCCGACAGCCGCGCCAGCGACCGGGCGCGGATTGCGGTCTCCTGCGGGTTGCCGGGAAAGACGACCATCGGCGCGCCGTCCTCGAAGGCCAGCAGCAGCCCGATGACGACGCCATCGACATGGTCCCTGATCCGCGTGGTCATCGCCCTGCCTCCGCTGCAAGCGACTATTCCACAACTCGCCCCGTCCGCCAAGCGCGGGCTTGGGCGCGTTCAACCCTGCGTTGCGCTTTGGTGCAGCGCCGGCCGGTAGCCGGCCCGCAGCACCGCGACCAGCGGCGCCGGCGTCAGCACCCGCGCCGCGCCGCCGGAGCGGGGCAGGGGGGCGCCGTAGCCGGAGGGGCGGAAGGGCAGCGCCCGCCGCCCGAGGATCAGGGCCGGCCCGCCCGCCAGCGCGACGAAGGCCCCGTCCGGCAGGTCCGCGGCCGGGGCGGCATGGGTCGCGCCGTCCGGCCCGCGCCGGGTCCGCGCCGGATGCAGCGCCGCGTCGATCTCCGCCGCGCGGCGCCCCGGCAGCCCCGCCGCCGCCCAGGCGTCCCGGAACCGCCCGTAATCCGCCCGCCGGCAGAAGGCGCAGGGCCGGTGCCCGGCCGCCAGCGCGACCGCTTCGTCAAGGAAGAACAGCTCCGTCCAGGTTCCCGGCGACATCGGCACGCGGCGCACGTCGCGCCAGCGCAGGACGCAGCAGATCCACAGCCGCCCCCGCCAGCGCGCCCGGCCGAGCGTGCGGTCGCCCCGGTGCAGGATGCCGCGGTTGCCGGTGAACAGGCCCCGCGCCGGGTCCGCGACGATCTCGCCCGTCGGCAGGACCCGGTTCTGCAGCGGCATCTCAGATCGCGGGCAGGTGGATCGGGAACCGCGCCCGGATCGCCGCATCGACATCCGGCGGCAGCGCCGCCGCAGGCCGCTGCGACAGGATCTCGTGCTTGCGCGCGATCGCCTTCCGGATCAGGTCGGGCTTGCCCTTCTCGGCCCATTCCTTGGGCGAGGTGCGGTCGCCCAGCGCGGGATAGATGTAGTCCGTCTGCATCCGCGCCAGCGTCTGGTCCGAGCCGAGGTAATGACCCGGCCCGCCAAGGCAGACCGCCCGCATCGTCTCCAGGCTCAGCGAATCCTCGTCCACCTCGATGCCGCGCACGCAGCGTTCCACCTGCCCCAGCAGGTCGTCCGCGAGGATCAGGCTCTCCATGCAGAACCCCAGGAGCGAGGCATGCATCCCCGCCGCCTCGTACACGAGGTTCAGCCCGGCCAGTCCCGCCATGACGTTCGAGATCGCCTGTTCCCAGCCGGCCTGCATGTCGGGCAGCTTGGCGTCGGCGATCCCCGCCGCCGCCCCGCCCGGCAGCCCGTAGAAGCGCGCCATCTGCGCGCAGCCCGCGGTCAGCAGCGCCTGCTCGCCCGATCCGCCCGACATCGCGCCGGTGCGCAGGTCGGACACGAAGGGCCAGGTGCCGAAGATCGCCGGATAGCCGGGGCTGATCGCGTTGACATAGACGACGCCCGCCAGACATTCCGCCACCGCCTGCACGATCGCGCCGGCGATCGGCGCGGGGGCGGTCGCGCCCGCCTGCCCGGCGCTCAGCAGCAGGATGGGCATCCCCCCGGCGATGCACTTCTCCATCGTCCGGCAGGCATCGGTGGCGAACTTCATCGGCGGCACGACGAAGCAGTTGGAATTCGAGATGAAGGGCCGCGCGCGCCAGCGCTCCTCGCCGCCGGCGATCATGTGGATCAGGTCGAAGGCGGGTGCGACAAAGGCCGGGTCGCTGAACGAGGTGCCGACATGCTTGGTCGTGCCGGTGCAGCAGGCATAGATCGTGTTCAGGTCCATCGCCAGGTTGTCGGGGATGTCCCGGCAGACCATCGCGCGCTGGAAGAAATGCAGGTTGTCCAGCCGGTCGGCGATGCGCGCCGCGTCATGCAGGTCCTGGACCGTGGATTCGCGGTAGTTCCGCCCCTCCACGTCCACGACATGGACCGCCGCGCCCGCGGTGCCGTAATAGACGCGGGTGCCCGTGATCTCCATGTCGTGGCGGGGGTCGCGGCCGTGCAGGGTGATGTCGCGCGCCGCGATCGCCAGCATGTCCTCGACCAGCGCCCGCGGAAAGCGGATGCGCCCGTCATCGCCGAGGATCGCCCCGGCGCCGGTCAGGATCTCGACACCCGTTTCCGGCGCGCCGGCCAGCCCGATCTCCTCCAGCGCGCGCAGCGCGGTCTCGTGGATGCGCCCGACCTCGGCCTCGGTCAGCGGGTTGTAGCGCCCGCCGGGCAGGCCGGGACGGACCGGGCGCAGGTCGGCGGCCAGCGGCTGGGCGCGGAGCGCGGCGCGGGCGGCGCGGCCGCCGGCGCGGCGGGACGGGGATTGTTCGGTCATCGCATGGCGCCCCTCGGTTGACTGGGCAGTCAAGATCATTCCTTGCCGGCCCCGGTCAAGCCCGATTGCGCCGCATCGTGTCGCGCACCGGCCGCGGCGCCGGTCACGCCGGCGTGACCGGCCTTGGCTGCGGCCCGCGCCGCCCCAGATAGGGATGAGGAAGGACAGGGCATCCGGGGGAGGGTCCGCATGATGCGCATGGGTCAGACGGCGAAATATGTCGTCCTCGCCGTCATCGTCGTGCTGATGGCGCTCCCGGTCTTCGAATAGGGGACCGGCCCGCGGTCAGCCGAGCAGGCGGTCCACCTCGCTGCCCGCCATGCCTTCCCCGAGCGGCGTGAAGTCGCCCGCGCCGAACATCGCCAGTCCCGCGTCGCGGATCGCCCGGTGCGTCAGCCGCGCCAGCGCCGAGCCGAGCGAGATGCGCGCCACCCCGGCGGCCGCGAATTCCGCGCGGCTGACGCGGGCGAAGCGGCCCGCGGCCAGCGCGCCCGGTCCAGGCCGCGGACAATGCCGCGGCGCCGGACCGCAAAGGGTCACGGCTTCACGGCAAGCAGCGAAACGCTCTTCACGCCGTACTTCTTGCTGGCGCCCTTGGCGTTCTGCGAGACGAAGGCGTATTGCGGATTGTCCTCGACCGTGACCACCCGCAGGCCGGCCCCCTCGATCCCGGCGCGATAGGCGTCCTGCTGCGCGGCGCCCCCGATGCAGGCTGCCCACAGCGTCGAGTTGCAGACGATGGTCTCCGGCAGTTGCACCTCGGTGACGATGTCCGAAATCGCGAGCCGCCCGCCGGACCGCAGCAGGCGGGCCGCCTCGCGGAAGACCGCGCCCTTGTCGGTTGCGAGGTTGATCACGCCGTTGCTGATCACGACGTCGGCCATGCCGGACGGAAGCCCGACGCGGTCGATGTAGCCCTTCACATAGGTGACGTTGGAAAATCCGTCGCGATCCCGCAGGCGTGATGCCTTCGCCAGCTGCTCGTCGGTCATGTCCACGCCGACCACCTTGCCTTCCGGCCCGACCCTGAGCGCGGCAAGGAACGTATCCATTCCCGAGCCGCTGCCGAGGTCGATGACGATCTCACCCCGCTTCAGGTCGGCCAGGTGGAAGAAATGCCCGACCCCGGCGAAGGACTCGATCGCCTCGGCCGGCACCCGGTCGAGTTCGGACGCTGCATAGCCGAGTCGTTCGGCAAGGGACCGGCCCATCTCGAAGTGGAAGTCCCCGTCGGGGTTGTTGGCGACCTCGCGGTACATGGCCTTGACCTTGGATTCCAGCTCGCTGGGATCGAAGGCTGTTGTCGTAACGATGGACATTGCCGTTCCTCCTGGTTCCTGCATTGTGGATGTGGTCCGGGCAGGCGGTCAGAAGCACAGGGTCGCTGCGCCGGCCCTGATCCTTTCCAGCATCCTGCTCGCGCCGGTGACGACGATCCCGGGGATCAGGTCGCCCTCGTCGTAGCCGCGGGCCTTGACGCACGGCGTGCAGGCCCAGATTTCGCCGCCTCGCGCGATGAAGTCCCGGATGAGTGCGGCCAACGGTTCCATTGGCGCGACCTGCGTCATGTCAACGGCGCGCTTGCGGACAAGGTCCACGGCGGCGCTGGTGAGGAAGATGGAGACCCTGAACCCGGCGGTCAGGCCACCGTTCGCGACGGTGAACCCGACCGACGAAAGTTCGTGATCCCCCCCATGCGTGATCATCACCACGAGTTCTCCGGGTTGGTCGTCCATTCGGTCCTCCGTCAGCTTGGTTCTGCCGGCACAGCGCGCCTGTCGGGCTTCGCCGCCCACCTTGCTGACGCCCGCGGGCACCTGCGCTACAATGACGCTACCGAGGGGAGGGTCGCTTCGTGAATGACCGCTTCGCCGGATTTCTTGACCGATCCTCCGGAACGCAGAGGGCTGGATCATGAACGCACTACTGGATATCCTTCGCGCGATGCACCTGACGGGAGGGGTGTTTCTGGATTGCGAATTCACGTCCCCCTGGTGCGTGACGGCAAGCGCCGTCGGACCCGACGAGGTCGGCCTCGTCATGAGCCGCGCGCCTGCATACGTCATTGCCTATCATTACATCGCTGAAGGCAGCGTCTGGCTGAAGATTGAGGACAGCGCGCCCGAGCAGATCGGCGCCGGCGAGATCGTCGTCTTCCCGTGCAATGACCGCCATATCCTCGGCAGCGACCTGACCCTTCCGGCCGTGACCGCCAAGGAACTCGTGCTGCCTCCGCAGGAGGGCGGCGTGGCCCGGATCGTGCATGGTGGCGGTGGGGAGGTGACCCGCGTCATGTGCGGGTTCCTCGGCACCGACTCGCCGAACGACCCTCTCATCGCCTTCCTGCCAAAGCTGCTAAGGCTCGACGTTCGGCGCGGCGCGGCGGCCGCTTGGATCCAGAGCTCGTTCCGTTTCGCCGCGGAGGAGACGGCATCGGGGCGCATCGGTTCGCCGTCGGTCCTTGCCCGGCTGGCCGAATGCCTCTTCATGGAAGCGGTCCGGAGTTACGCTGCGACGCTCGACGAACCCGAGCGCGGGTGGATCACCGGCCTCGGTGATCCCGTCGTGGGCCGCACCCTGGCGCTGCTGCACGTCCGGCGTGATCATCCCTGGACCGTGGACGAGCTTGCCAGCGCGGCAGGACTTTCGCGGTCCGCCTTCTGCGAGCGATTCACCCGTGTCATGGACGAGCCGCCGATCCGCTACATCACCAGGCTGCGCATCCGGCACGCCGCGCAGCGACTGAAGACCACGCACGAGACCGTGTCGAGGATCGCCTACGAGGCCGGCTATGAATCCGAAGCGGCCTTCACCCGCGCCTTCAAGCGGGTGCTCGGCGTTCCCCCTGCCGCCTGGCGCGCTATGCCCGCATGATCTGCGCTGACGGGCAATCGTCCGGCGCCGGGGCCGGGTGAACCCGGACTTCAGACCTCGCGCAGCAGGCGGTCCACCTCGCTGCCCGCCATGCCTTCCCCGAGCGGCGTGAAGTCGCCCGCGCCGAACATCGCCAGCCCCGCGTCGCGGATCGCCCGGTGCGTCAGCCGCGCCAGCGCCGAGCCGAGCGAGATGCGCGCCACCCCGGCGGCCGCGAATTCCGCGCGGCTGACGCGGGTGAAGCGGCCCGCGGCCAGCGCGTTGACCGGCTTCGCCGTCGCCGCGCAGACGGCGCGGATGTCGTCCATGCCGGCCGGCAGGGGGACGTACAGGCAGTCCGCCCCGGCCGCGTCGAAGGCGCGGATGCGCGCCAGCGCCTCCTCCATGCCGTAGGTGCCGTTCATCACCCCGTCGGCACGCGCGACCAGCACGAAGTCCCCCGGCAGCGCGCGGGCGGCGGCCGCCGCCGCCCTGATCCGTTCCGCCGCCAGCGCGCGCGGATAGGGCGCGCCGGAGGGGAAGGACGTGTCCTCGATCGAGATCCCGGCCAGCCCGGCCTCCGCCGCCAGCCGCACCGTTTCGGCGCAGGTGTCGGGGTCGTCGCCGAAGCCGTTCTCGAAATCGCCCGAAACCGGCACGCCGACCGCCGCGACCAGCGCCTCGGCATGGGCCAGTGCCTCGTCGCGGCTGACCGTGCCGCCGTCGGGCCGGCCGAGCGTGAAGGCATGCGCCGCCGACGAGGTCGCCACCGCCTGCGCCCCCAGCGCGACGAGCATCCGCGCGCTGCCCGCGTCCCAGGCATTGGCAAGGATGAAGGGGTTGCCCCGCCGATGCAGTGCGCGGAAATCCGCGCCGGTCGCGTGCCCTGGCATTGTTTCCTCTCCGGCCCCTTGGCAGCCTTCTTCGGGCCGGATCGCCTTGGCAAGGCCCGTATTGTATCCAATACACGCCACAATCGCGTGGCATCGGAGGCGTCCGGGCGCCCGATCCCGGCGCCCGTGCGTAAGAGTGAGGTACGTCAGATGTCGCGCATGAATCATCCCCGCCTGGTCGCGGTCCTTCTCGCCGTGACGCTTCTCGGGGGCTGCGCCCGGCAGTTCGCGACCAGCTACTCCGCCGCCATCCCGGCCGCCACCTCCGCCGGCTGGAGCCTCGCCGATGTCCGCGTCGCGGTGCCTGAAGGCCTGACCGTGTCCGAGAGCCGGACCATCTACCCGCAGGCCGACATCGTCTGGCGCGAGGGTCCGGGCACCGACCGCCGCGCCGAGGTCGCCGCGCTGATCGACGCCGCCGCCACCGCCGCGCTGGCGCCGCTGTCCGGCCCGCGCCCGGTCGTGCTCGACATCACCGTCGAACGCTTCCACGCCATGACCTTCGAGGCCGAGCGCGTGCTGAGCGACGCCGGCGTCCACGACATCCGCTTCACCGCCCGCGTCAGCGACGCCGCGACCGGCGAGGTCCTCGCCGGGCCCGAGCCGCTTCAGGCCGCGCTGCCCGCCCATTCCGGCTCGCGGATGGTGGCCGAGCGCGCCAGCGGCCAGTCGCAGGGCACGCAGATCAGCGCCCACCTGCAGCGCGTCTTCGCCGGCTGGTTCGGGATCGGCCCCGATCCGCGCGGCACCTTCCGCCGCCTCGGCGGCTAGGCCCGCCCGCCGGCCAGCGGCGCGGCGAAGGCCGCGATCCGGCGCAGCGCCGCGCCGAAGGCATCGTCGGCGACCGTCGTCGCCACGCGCACATGCCCCGCCGCCGCCGCGCCGAAGCTTTCGCCCGGCATCACCGCGATCCGCTCGGCCTCGAGCAGCCGCTCCGCGAAGGCCGTGCCCGACAGGCCCGTCGCGCGGATGTCCAGCATCACGTACATCGCGCCCTGCGCCGGGATCAGCCGCACCGCGTTCTGCCCCGCCAGCGCTGCCCTGGCGATGTCGCGCCGGCGGCGGAAGGGCGCCGCGATCTCGGCCTCGAAGCCCGCGCCCATCGCCAGCGCGTGCAGGGCCGCATCCTGGATGAAGGCGGGCACGCCATAGGTCGTGTTCGTCGCCAGCGCCGTCACCGCCTGCGCGACCTCGGCCGGCGCCACGATCCAGCCCAGCCGCGAACCCGTCATCGCGTGGCTCTTCGACATCGACCCGACGACGATCGTGCGCTCCGCCATGCCGGGCAGGCTGCGCGGGCTGACATGTTCGCCCTCCCAGACCTGGGTGTCATAGACCTCGTCCGAGATCAGCCACAGGTCGCGCGCGCGCACCACCTCCGCCAGCGCCTCCAGCGTGGCGCGCGCATAGACGACCCCGGTCGGGTTGTTGGGGGTGTTGACGAGCAGCGTGCGCGCCGCGCCCGCCGCCGCGGCGGCGTCGATCGCCTCCGCCTCGGGCTGGAAGTCGCGGTCCGACCGCGCCGGCACGGCGACCGCCTCCGCCCCCGTCGCCCGGATTGTGCCGGGATAGGTCGCATAATGCGGGTCGATGAACAGGCCGGTGTCGCCCTGCGCCAGCAGCACCATGTGCGATGCGAACAGCGCCGCCTGCCCGCCCGGCGTGATGACGACGTTCTCCCAGCTCGCCGGGGTGCCGCTGCGTTCGCTCACGCGGCGGGCGATCGCCTCGCGCAGCTCGCGCTTTCCCGGCCCGAAGGCATAGCCCGTCTGCCCCGACAGCGCCGAGCCATGCATCGCCTCGAGGATGCGGCGGTCGGTCCTCACATCGTGCTCGCCGATCGTCAGGTTGACGACCGCGACGCCCTGCGCCGTCAGCTCGCGCGTCCGGTAATAGATGCCCCAGCCGTCGTCGCCGCTGCCGACCATGTGCGCCACGCGCGAAGCAAGCCGCATCCCGAATCCTCCGCGAAACCGGGCGGATACCCACCACGGAACGCCGGGGCCGGCAAGGGGCGCAGGCCCGGGGGCGCAGGCCCGGCCGCGGGCTCAGCCCGCCGGGCCAAGCGCCGCCTGCACCCGGCGCGGCAGGGCAGAGCGCACGATCGCGTAGCTGCGCCCGATCCGGTGGGCCAGTTCGTCGGGCGCCGTCCCCTCGGGCAGATAGACCCAGGAGCGGTGGAAATAGGGCGCGCGTTCGGCGATGCCGGCGGCGATCAGCATCTCGGCGGTCTCGATCCCGTCCGTCTTGACGCTGACGCCCTCGCGCATCGCCCCGACGCAGGCGAACATCCGGCCGCCCACCTTCCAGGCGTCATGCCCGCCGCCCCAGGGATCGCTGACCTCCGCCCCCGGCAGGGCGGCGCAGATCGCGTTCACCGCGCTGCGGGTGGCCGACTGTCCCATGCCGCGATCCTGCCACGGCGGGGCGGCTCACGAAAGGCTTGGCTTGCGCGTCAGGGCAGGCTATGACGCCGCGCATGGGAACGGGCAACATCATCGCGTGCTGCATTACCGGCTGACACAGGTCAGGCGGGCCGTTCCTCTGTTTCAAAGCCAGGTGAACATCTCATGCCCGCCGCGGGAGACGCCGCGCGCAGCGAAGGGCCATGGGACATGACGACGATCAGGCTGCACAACACCGCAACCCGCACGAAGGAGGCCTTCGCCCCCCTCGATCCTTCGAACGTGCGCATGTATGTCTGCGGCCCTACCGTCTATGACCGCGCGCATCTGGGCAATGCCCGCCCGGTGGTGGTGTTCGACGTGCTCTTCCGCCTGCTCCGCCACGTCTATGGCGCCGGCCACGTCACCTATGTGCGCAACATCACCGACGTGGACGACAAGATCAACGCGCGCGCCGCCGAGATGAAGGCGGCGGGCGACGCGCGCCCGCTCGAGGCGGTCATCCGCGCCCTGACCGACGAGACCATCGCCTGGTTTCACGCCGACATGGACGCGCTGGGCGCCCTGCGCCCGACGGCCGAGCCGCGCGCCACCGACTGGATCGCCGACATGATAGGCATGATCGCGGATCTGGTCGCGAAGGGGCACGCCTATGCGCGCGACGGCCACGTCCTCTTCCGCGTGCGCTCCTACGCCGCCTATGGGCGCCTCTCGGGCCGGTCGGTCGATGACATGATCGCCGGGGCGCGGGTCGAGGTCGCGCCCTTCAAGGAAGACCCGATGGACTTCGTGCTGTGGAAGCCGTCCCCGCCCGACCTGCCGGGCTGGGACAGCCCCTGGGGGCGCGGGCGGCCGGGCTGGCACATCGAATGTTCGGCGATGGCGCATGCGCTTCTGGGGGAAAGCTTCGACATCCACGCCGGCGGCATCGACCTCCAGTTCCCCCACCACGAGAACGAGATCGCGCAATCGGCCTGCGCCCATCCGCAGGGGCAGTTCGCGCGGGTCTGGCTGCACAACGAGATGCTCCAGGTCGAGGGGCGGAAGATGTCGAAGTCGCTCGGCAACTTCTTCACCGTGCGCGACCTGCTCGACCGCGGCGTGCCGGGCGAGGTGATCCGCATGGTGATGCTGATGACGCATTACCGCAGCCCGATGGACTGGACCGAGAAGAAGCGGCAGGAGGCCGAGGCGACGCTGCGCAGGTGGCGGTCCCAGACCCGCGGCGTCGCGGAGGGCGGCATCAGCCCCGCCGTCCTCGCGGCGCTGGCGGACGATCTCAACACGCCGGCGGCGGTCGCCGAACTGCACCGGCTTTCCGGGGCCGGCGAGGCGGCGGACCTGAGGGCCTCGGCAGGGCTGCTCGGCCTGCTCGACGACCGGCTCGGCGACTGGGCGGCGGATGCCGGCGACCCGCAGCTCTTCCGCGACCTCGCCCGCAAGCTCGCAGAGCTGCGCGAGGCCGCGCGCAGCACCGGGGATTTCTCGCTGCCGGACCGGCTCAAGGCCGGCCTGATCGCGGCGGGCGCCGAAGTGCGGGTGACGCGGCAGGGGGTCGAGGTCCTGCCCCTGCCGGGCGTCGATCTCGCCAGGCTCGAGGCGCTCAGATGAGCCGCCCTCTGCCTGCCCGGAACCGGCCCGCGCCAGCCCCGACGCGCCGCGGAATCCGCCGCCCCGCCGGACGGGCGGCGGCGGCGTCCATTCGTGAACGAGATGTTAATGGCACATCTAACCCATTGAAAATGCTGTCTCCGAAAGGGTGTCCCAGCGTGGGACACCCCCGAAAGGCCCGCCCATGACCCGTGAACGCCTCTATCTCTTCGACACCACGCTGCGCGACGGCCAGCAGACCCAGGGCGTCCAGTTCTCGGTCGCCGACAAGCGCGCCATCGCCGCCGCACTCGATGCGCTGGGGCTCGACTACATCGAGGGCGGCTGGCCCGGCGCCAACCCGACCGACAGCGACTTCTTCGCCGCACCCCCCGCCACACGGGCCAGACTAACCGCCTTCGGCATGACCAAGCGCGCCGGCCGCTCCGCCGCCAACGACGACGTGCTCGCCGCCGTGCTCAATGCCGGCACGCCCGCCGTCTGCCTCGTCGGCAAGGCGCACGACTTCCACGTCACCACCGCGCTCGGCGTCAGCCTCGCGGAGAACCTCGAAAACATCGCCGCCTCGATCGCCCATGTCGTGGCGCAGGGCCGCGAGGCGCTCTTCGACGCGGAACACTTCTTCGACGGCTGGAAGGCGAACCCCGGCTACGCCATCGCCTGCTGCCGCGCCGCCTTCGACGCCGGCGCGCGCTGGGTCGTCCTCTGCGACACCAACGGCGGCACCCTGCCGCCCGACATCCAGACCGCCGTCTCCGCCGTCATCGAAGCCGGCATCCCCGGCAGCCATGTCGGCATCCACACCCACGACGACGCGGGCCTCGGCGCCGCCAACTCGCTCGCCGCCGTCACCGCCGGCGCGCGCCAGATCCAGGGCACGCTGAACGGCCTCGGCGAACGCTGCGGGAATGCCAACCTGACGACGCTGATCCCGACGCTGCTGCTCAAGGAACCCTTCGCGAGCCGCTTCGAGACCGGCGTCACCCCCGACGCGCTGCGCGGCCTGACGAAGGCGAGCCGCCTGCTCGACGACATCCTCAACCGCGTGCCGCTGCGCTCGGCGCCCTACGTCGGCGCCTCGGCCTTTGCCCACAAGGCGGGCCTGCACGCCAGCGCCATCCTGAAGGACCCCGCGACCTACGAACACGTCGATCCCGCGCTGGTCGGCAATGCCCGCGTCATCCCGATGTCGAACCAGGCCGGGCAGTCGAACCTGCGCGCCCGCCTCGCGGCGGCCGGCATCGAGGTCGCCGCGAACGATCCGCGGCTCGCGCGCATCCTCGAGGTGATAAAGGACCGCGAGGATCAGGGCTATGCCTACGACGCGGCGCAGGCCTCCTTCGAGCTGGTCGCGCGCGCCGAACTCGGCCTGCTGCCGAGCCTCTTCCGTGTCGCCCGCTATCGCGTCACGGTCGAGCGCCGCCCCAATGGCGGCGGGCGCATGGCGAGCCATTCCGAAGCCGTGGTGGTCGTCGAGATCGGCGGCGAGACGATGATCTCGGCCTCCGAGTCGCTGGACGAGACGGGCAGCGACCGCGGCCCGGTGAACGCGCTCGCCAAGGCGCTGGCCAAGGATCTCGGACCCTACCAGCGCTATATCGAGGACATGCGGCTCGTCGATTTCAAGGTGCGCATCACCCAGGGCGGCACCGAGGCCGTGACCCGCGTCATCATCGACAGCGAGGACCGCGACGGACACCGCTGGGCGACCGTCGGCGTCTCGCCCAACATCGTCGATGCCTCGTTCCAGGCCCTGACCGACGCCATCACCTGGAAGCTGATCCGCGACGGGGCGGGGGCCGCGTGACGCTTCAGGCCTGCGCCGAGCTTGTCCGGCTGGGCGACCCGGACCGTTTCCTTGCCGCGATGGCGGCGCCGCCCGCGGCACGGGCCCGGCTCTGGCCGCTCTATGCCTACAACCTCGAACTGGCCCGGTCGGCCTGGGCCTCGGACGAGCCGCTGATCTGCCGGATGCGCCTGCAATGGTGGTCCGACACCACGGCGGCGATGCCCGGCGCGCCCCGCCGGGCGCATGACGTGGCCGGGCCGCTGCACGACCTTGTCGCGGAAGCCGGGCTTCCGGTGCGGTTCCTCGCCGCGATGGCCGAGGCGCGCGCATGGGACACCGGCCGCGATCCCTTTGCGGATGGCGCGGCCCTTCTCGCCCATCTCGATGCGACGGCGGGGAACCTGATGTGGCTTGCGGCGCTGGCCCTCGGCGCGCCGGCGGCCGCGGAAGGGGCGGTCCGCGACTTCGCGCGCGGGGCGGGGATTGCGGCCTGGCTCCGCGCCGCGGCCGGACTGACGGCGCGCGGCCGCCAGCCGCTGCCGGCTCCGGTCCCCGACCTCGCGGCCGAGGGCCTGGCCGCGCTCGCCCGCGCGAGGGCCGCCCGTGCGGCGATCCCGCGCAGGGCGCGCCCCGCGCTCTATCCCGGCTGGCAGGCGGAGGCGCTCCTGCGCCAGGCCCGGCGGGAGCCCGATCGCGTTGCCGCGGGCCGGCTTGGCCAGAGCGAGTTCGCCCGTCGTCTCGGCCTTCTCCGCCTGTCGCTCGGCGGGCGGTTCTAGGGGGGCGCAGCGGCGCGCGCCCCGCGGTCGGCGGTCAGCGGAACCCGTCCTCCGCGCCCGCCTGCCAGGGCCTGACCAGATTGCCGAAGCGGGTGAACCGCCCGTCGAAGGACAGCTCGACGTTTCCGATCGGCCCGTGGCGCTGCTTGCCGATGATGACCTCGGCGCGCCCGTGCACCTGCTCCATCACCTGCTGCCACTTGGCCATCGCCTCGAGATCGTGGTCGCCGGGCTTTTCCCGTTCGCGGTAGTATTCCTCGCGGAACACGAACATCACCACGTCGGCATCCTGTTCGATCGAGCCGGATTCGCGCAGGTCGGACAGCTGGGGGCGCTTGTCCTCGCGGTTCTCGACCTGGCGCGAAAGCTGCGACAGCGCAAGGACGGGAATGTCGAGTTCCTTGGCGATGGCCTTGAGGCCCTGGGTGATCTCGCTCACCTCGTTGACGCGGCTGTCCTTCGAGGAGACCGGCCGCACGAGCTGGAGGTAGTCCACGACCAGAAGGTCGAGCCCGTGCGTGCGCTTGAGCCGGCGCGCGCGAGCCGCAAGCTGGCTGATCGGCAAGGCGGGCGTGTCGTCGATGTAGAGCGGCGCGGATTCGAGCGCTTTCGCCGCCTCGACGAAGCGGCGGAACTCGGCCTCGGTCATGTCGCCCCGCCGGATCTGGTCGGAGGGAACCTCTGCCACTTCCGACAGTATGCGCGCGGCCAGCTGCTCGGCCGACATCTCCAGGCTGAAGAACCCGACCACCCCGCCGTTCACTGCGCCTTCCGACCCGTCCGGCAGGCGCCCGCGCCGGTAGGCGCGCGCAATGCTGAAGGCGATGTTGGTGGCAAGCGCCGTCTTTCCCATCGAGGGCCGCCCGGCCAGGATCAGCAGGTCGGACCGGTGCAGGCCGCCGAGCTTCTTGTCGAGGTCGGCAAGCCCGGTCGAGATGCCGGCAAGCCCGCCATCGCGCTGATAGGCCGCGGCGGCCACGTTCACCGCATCGGTCGCGGCCTTGAGGAAGGAGACGAAGCCGCGTTCGCTGCGGCCCTGTTCGGCGAGGGCGTAAAGCTCCTGTTCGGCCTCGACGATCTGGTCCTTCGGGTCGCTGTCAACGGCCACCGTCTGCGCCCGCGCGGTGATCTCGCGGCCGAGGCGGATCAGCTCGCGCCGGACCGCGAGATCGTAGATCATCTGCGCGAAGTCGCGGGCGGCATGGGCCGAGATGGCCGCGCCGGCCATATGTGCCAGATAGGCCGGGCCGCCCACCGCCTTCAGGCCCTCGTCATCCTCGAAGAAGGCCTTGAGCGTCACCGGTGAGGCAAGTGCGTTCTTCTGGATCCGGGCCACCGCAACCTCGAAGATCCGGCGATGCACGGGATCGAAGAAATGTTCGGACCGTACAATTGAGGCGATCCTGTCATAGACCTCGTTGTTGGTCAGGATCGCGCCGATAAGCTGCTGTTCGGCCTCGACATTGTGCGGCAGGATTTCCACCGCGGAAGGCTGGACCGCCACATCGCGGACCGGCCGGATCGTCGCCACGTCTGTCATTCACGTCCCCTGTCGGCGGGCACTCGTAGTCGCGAATGCCGGGAAGAACAAACCTGTGGATAAGGGGCATCGCAGCCTGGAACAGAGAATGAACATGCGGGCGAGACTGTCAATATGTCGGGCCGGGCGCCAGGGGGCCACAACCCGTAGACGGCAGGCACGATTCGCCGCCGCTCGGCCACACAATCGGCCACAGGCTTTTCCACCGAACGGTCCAGAGAAATCTGGCCGCCGGCGGATTGTGGCTGGGATCGGCGGTCCGCTGCCTATCCGCGCCGGGCCGCCTGCCAGGCGCGCGGGTCGGACAGGAACCGTTCGACCTCGGACAGGGTCGCGGCATCGAACGCGCCGGCCCCTTTCGCCTCGGCGAGCACGTCCCACCATGTGCAGAGAAAGTGCAACTCCACCCCCTTGCTCCGCAGCGCGGGCAGGGCCTCGGGAAAGATGCCGTAGAAGAAGATCACGGCGGAATGCGCGCAGGTCGCGCCGGTCTCGCGGATCGCCTCGACGAAGCTCAGCTTCGACCCGCCGTCGGTGGCGAGGTCCTCGACCAGGAGGACGCGGTCGCCCTCGTTCATCACGCCCTCGATGCGCGCGTTCCGGCCGTAGCCCTTGGGCTTCTTGCGGACATAGGACATCGGCAGGGCGAGCCTTTCGGCAACCAGCGACGCGAAGGGGATGCCCGCCGTCTCGCCGCCCGCCACGTTGTCGAGCGCCTCGAAACCGACCTCGCGCATCACGGTTACGGCCATGAAGTCCATCAGCGCCGACCTTATGCGGGGAAAGCCGATCAGCCGGCGGCAGTCGATGTAGGTCGGCGAGGGCAGGCCGGAAGCCAGCGTGAAGGGCTGGGCGGCGTTGAAGTGGACGGCGCCGACCTCGAGCAGCATGCGTGCCGTCAGGCGGGCGATCTCGTCCCTGGGGGGAAAGCCCGAGGGGATCATGGCTGCATCTCTCCTTTCGGACCGGCGGCGGTTTCGGCCAGATCGGCGAGGGCCCGCGCGATGCCGCCGAGCGCCGCGCAGGCCGGTTCCCGGACGAGGGCGCCGACCGCATCGACCGATGCCCTCAGCCCCGAGACCCCTATCGTCAACGCCCGCATTTCGGCCCGCAGTGCGGCTGCCGCCGCCGGGTCGGCCGCAGCCTGCGCGGTCGCTTCAGTGATGGCCCGGAGCCTGCCCGCGAGCCAGACGGACGACAGTACGACACGCAGCGACAGCAGGAGCGTCGCGTCGAGAAGCGACAGGCCCGGCGCCCTGAGGAGGCGGGACAGGGGACCGGACCCGTCGCTCAACGCGCATCCTCCCGGCCGGGCCGGACCGCCCAATGGAGCGGAAACCCCGGATCGAAGACGCTCACCGGACCCGCCTCCGTCGCGATCTTCGCCGGGTAGCCGACCGGATCCCCCTTCATCAGGACGAGCGTCTCCTCCGCTGGCGGAAGGCCGTAGAAGGCGGCCCCCGCGAGGCTGACGAAACCTTCGAGCCGGTCCAGCGCCTGCGCCCGGTCGAAGACCTCGGCCACGACCGACAGGGCGTTGGTGGCGGTGAAGCAGCCGGCGCAGCCGCAGGCGGTCTCCTTGAGGTGGTCGGGATGCGGCGCGGAGTCCGTCCCGAGGAAGAATGACCTGTTGCCGGATGTCGCCGCCCGCACCAGTTCCTCGCGATGCTCCTCGCGCTTGGCGACGGGCAGGCAGTAGTAATGCGGCCTGATCCCGCCGGCCAGGATGTGGTTGCGGTTGATGACGAGGTGATGCGCGGTGATCGTCGCGCCGATGTCCGGCCCGCCATCGCGGACATAGGCGATGCCCTCGCGCGTCGTCACATGCTCCATGACCACCCGCAGGCCGGGGGTCCGGCGGCGCAGCGGTTCGAGGACCCGGTCGATGAAGACCGCCTCGCGGTCGAAGATGTCCACGTCCGGATCGGTGACCTCGCCATGGACGCAGAGCGGCAGGCCGAACTCTGCCATCCGGTCGAGGACCGGCCGGATGCGGTCGAAATCGCGCACCCCCGAGGCGGAATTCGTCGTCGCCCCCGCGGGATAGAGCTTGACCGCCGAAACCAGCCCCTCGCCATGCGCGCGCGCCACGTCTTCGGGATCTGTCGTCTCGGTCAGGTAGAGCGTCATCAGCGGCCGGAACCGCGTGCCCGCGGGCAGGGCCTTCAGGATGCGGTCCCGGTAGGCGCGCGCATCCCGTGCGGTGACGACCGGCGGAACCAGATTCGGCATCACCAGCGCGCGCGCGAAGTGCCGGGCGGATTCCGGCAGAACCGCTTGCAGCAGCGCGCCGTCGCGCAGGTGCAGGTGCCAGTCGTCGGGGCGCCGGATCGTCAGGGTTTCGGTCATCGGGCGCGATCTACATGCCGCGGGCTGCCTGCGCCAGACCGGAGGCCATCCGCATCAGGTCCCGGCACGGCGCAGGCGCAGCGAAGCGCCCGCCGGATCCGTCACGCCGAAGGCCGGCCTGACCGGGTCCGATCGCAGGAGGAGCGTGCCGTCGGGCATCCGCACCTCGGCCAGCAGCAGATACTGCCGGCCCGCCGACAGCGCCTCGCGCGGCACCTCGATGCGGAAGGCCAGCGGCGGCACGCCGGCGACCGTCTCGCGCATCTCGCCGATCAGGCGGGCCGTCCCGCCGGTCGTGTCGGACAGCGTGACCCGGACCCGCGCCGTGGGCGGGATGTCGTTCAGCCGCGGATAGAGCAGGCCGCCGATGACGACCGACCTTTCTGCGGCGACGGCCGGGCAGGCGAGCAGGCAGCACATGACGGCGACAACGGTCCGAATCCCTGACATGACGACACCCCGGCGAAGCTCACCGCCGGAACCTAGCAGCGCGGCGACCCGATCGTCACCCCCGGATTCCGCCCTTGACGTTCCGGCCGTCAGGTCCCTTATCTGCCCGGCCCGGAGGGTTCACCATGCCGGATGGTTCAAGCCTGACCTTCCATGTCAGCGGGATGACCTGCGCCTCCTGCGTCGCGCGCGTCGAGCGGACCCTCGCCGCCGTTCCCGGCGTGACCTCGGCGAGCGTCAACCTGGCCAGCGGAACGGCCACCGTCGCGGGAAAGGCGGACCATGCGGCCCTTGCCGCGGCACTGAAGGCCGCCGGCTACGCGGCCGCAACCGAAACCCGCGTCTTCGACATCGAGGGCATGACCTGCGCCTCCTGCGTCGCGCGCATCGAACGCGCCCTGTCGGCGGTACCCGGTGTCGGTTCCGTGGCGGTCAACCTGGCCGACGCGACCGCCCGGGTCAGCGGGCTGGCGGGGGCCCTGGACGCCGCCGCCCTGACCGCCGCGGTCCGCCGGGCGGGGTATTCTGCCCGCGAGCGCCTGTCGGAGACGCGCGCGGACGGAGCCACCGAAAGCGGGTTGGCGGCGCGGCGTTTCTGGATCGCGGCGGGTCTGACGCTGCCCGTCTTCGTGCTCGAAATGGGCGGCCATCTGGTTCCCGCCTTCCACCACCTCGTGCAGGAGGCGCTCGGGCATGACGGCAGCCGGTTCATCCAGTTCGTCCTGGCGACGGCGGTGATCTTCTGGCCGGGCCGGGTGTTCCTGTCGGGCGGACTGCCGGCGCTGTTCCGCGGGCATCCCGACATGAATGCCCTCGTGGCGATCGGAACCCTGGCCGCCTGGAGCTATTCAACGGTGGCAACCTTCGCGCAGCATGTCCTGCCGGAGGCCGCCCGCGCGGTCTATTTCGAGGCGGCGGCGGTCATCATCACCCTCGTCCTCCTCGGCCGCTGGCTCGAGGCGCGCGCGAAGGGCCGGACCGGTGACGCGATCCGCCGCCTGGTCGGGCTGCGGCCTGCGGTCGCGCGGGTCGAGAGGGACGGGGAACAGAAGGACGTCCCGATCGCCGATCTGGTTCCGGGCGATCTCGTCCATGTCCGGCCGGGCGAGCGGATCGCGGCCGACGGAACCGTCGCGGCGGGCGAAAGCTGGGTCGATGAATCGATGCTGACGGGCGAGCCGCTGCCGCGGGCCAAACGCGCCGGTGACCCGGTCACCGGCGGCACGGTGAACGGCAACGGCGCCCTCGTCATCAGGGCAACGCGCGTCGGGGCCGACACGGTGCTGGCGCAGATCATCCGCATGGTCGCGGAGGCACAGGGGTCCAAGCTGCCGGTCCAGGATCTGGTGAACCGCATCAGCGCGGTCTTCGTGCCGCTCGTGATCGCCATCGCCGCGCTGACGGTGGCCGTCTGGCTGGCCGTCGGCCCCGAACCGGCGCTGACCCACGCGCTCGTTGCCGGCGTCTCGGTCCTCATCATCGCCTGCCCCTGCGCCATGGGTCTGGCGACGCCGACCTCGATCATGGTCGGCATCGGGCGCGCTGCGGAACTCGGCGTCCTGTTCCGGCAGGGCGCGGCCCTTCAGGGCCTCGCCGCGGTGCGGACGATCGTCTTCGACAAGACCGGCACCCTGACCGAGGGCCGGCCGCGGCTTGCGCGCATCGTCACCCTCTCGGACATGGGCGAGGCGCAGGCACTTGCGCTCGCCGCGGCCGTGGACAAGGCCTCCGAACACCCGCTTGCCCGCGCCCTTGTCGAGGCGGCGCGCGCGCGTGCGCTGCCCCTTCCCGAGGCCCGGGGCTTCCGCGCCGTCCCCGGATACGGGGCGATCGCCTCGGTGGACGGCAGGCGGGTCGTCGTCGGGGCGCGGCGGCTGCTCGAGCGGGAGGGGATCTCGGTGACGGGGCCGGAGGCCGGGGCGGAGACGGCGGTTGACCTCGCCGTGGACGGGGTTCACGCGGCCCGCTTCCTGATCGCCGACCGGACGCGCCCCGGGGCCGGAGCGGCGCTCGCGGACCTGCGCCGCATGGGGATCGCGCTCGCCATGGTCACCGGCGACAACGCCCGGGCGGCCGGCGCCGTCGGGGCAGAGCTCGGGATCGACCGCGTCATCGCCGATGTCCTTCCCGACGGGAAGGTCGAGGCGGTAAGGGCGCTCGGGCCCGGGGTTGCCTTTGTCGGCGACGGCATCAACGATGCCCCGGTCCTGGCGGCGGCGGACGTGGGCCTCGCGGTGGGGACCGGAACCGACGTCGCCATCGAAAGCGCGGATGTCGTCCTGATGTCGGGCGACATGCGCGGTGTCGTGCAGGCGGTCGCGATCGCGCGGGCGACGATGCGGAACATCCGCCAGAACCTCGCCTGGGCCTTCGGCTACAACATCCTGCTGATCCCGGTCGCCGCGGGGCTCATCTATCCGGTGAACGGAACCCTGCTGTCGCCGGTGCTGGCGGCAGGGGCGATGGCCGCATCGAGCATCCTTGTCGTTTCGAATGCGCTCCGTCTGCGCTGGGCTGGCCGGGCGCCGGAACGGCCGGCATGACCGGCGCCAGGTCAGCGCCGCTGCCGCCCGGGCGGGCGGCCCTGTCCAACCGGCCAGTAGCATTCCCGCCGCGCCGGCCCCACATTTCCCGCACCAGGGGAAGGCCATGGGAAGGAAGGTGGCAACATGACTTCGAAGGCGGATAAACACGGCAACCCGGGCCTTGCTGCCCTGTCGGAGGAGGTGGCGCGGCTTGCCGGCGCGGCCTTCCCCGCGACGGTGGCGGTGCACGCCGGGCATGCCGGCCTGTCGGGCTTTGTCTGGCAGAAGGGCCTGATCGTGACGGCGGAGGAGCCCCTGCCGGAGGTCCAAACCGCCGAGGTGCGCTTTCACGATGGCACCAGCGCCGCGGCGAAGGTGCTCGGCCGTGACGCCAGCACGGACGTGGTGCTTCTCGCCGTGGAGTCGGATGCCGCGCCGGCGGCCTTTTCGGACGCCCCGCCCCGCGCGGGCAGCCTGACCGTCGCCGCCGGGTCGGGCGGGGTCGCGGGCCTCGGCCTCGTTGCCCGCGTCGCCGGCCCCTGGCGGTCGATGCGCGGCGGCGAGATTGATGCCCGCATCGAGCTTGACCTGCGCATGAAGCCCGACCTCGAGGGCAGCCTCGCGCTCGCCCCGGATGGCTCTGGCGCCTGGGGCATGATCGTCTCCGGTCCGCGACGCAGCGCCCTTGTCATCCCGCATGCGACGGTGGCGCGCGTGGCCGGGGTCCTGCGGGCGCACGGCCGCGTCGCGCGCGGCTATCTCGGGCTCGGGTTGCAGCCGGTCGAGGTGCAGGGCGAGGACCGCCGCGGGGCGATCGTCGTCAGCGTGGACACCGACGGGCCGGCGGCGAAGGCCGGGCTGCGCCAGGGCGATGTGGTGGTCGCGCTCGGCGACACGCCGGTGACTTCGACGCGCCAGCTTCTGCGCGCGCTCGGACCGGGCAGCGTGGGCCAGCGGCTGGAAATGGACATCCGCCGCGCGGGCCAGGTCCATCGCCTGGAAGTCACCATCGCGGAGAGACCGGAATGACCATCGTCCTTTCGCGTGATCGGACCCAAACAGGGACGGGCCTGCCGCAACAGCCGCTGCGGATCGGGGTCAGGATCGGCGATCCCGTGCTGTCGGCCCGGATCGCGGCGGCGCTCACCGGCGTGGCCGGGCTGGTCCTGACGGCCGAGGGCGAGGACGCGGATGCCTATCTGTCCGCGGCGCCGAGGACCGGCGGGGCCGATGACCCGGCGCTGACTCCGCGCGAGCGCGAGGTCCTGCGCCTGATGGCGGAAGGCGCCTCGAACAAGTCGATCGCCCGCGCGCTCGGCATCTCGGTCCACACCGCCAAGTTCCACGTCCGTTCGCTGATCGACAAGCTCGACGCCACCGGACGGACCGATGCGGTGACGCATGCCGCCCGGATCGGCGTGATCCATCTCTAAGTGCCGGACGGCAAGGGCAGCGCGCCGGGCCGTGCCGGCGGGAAGGGCAAGCGCCGTGGCGCCCCTGGACCGTCGCCCGCCAGACCGAAAGCCCGTGCCTGCCCGAGATCGAATTTCTGAACTTGGTCGCGGTGGCGCTTGCCCGAACCGACGGCCCCTGCATCAAGGCAGGGACTGCGGACGGGCTTTCGGAGAGGGATGGATGGCTCCGGCGGTAGGGATCGAACCTACGACCAATTGATTAACAGTCAACTGCTCTACCGCTGAGCTACGCCGGAACACGCGCGGGTCTATAGCAAGCGTCCGGGGAGGCAGCAAGTAGGCCTTGCCGGGCGACGCTCCTGCCGTTCAGGCCAGCGCATAGCGCGGTTCGCCGGCCCCGTCGTCCGCGGCAACGACCCTTCCTTTCCGCTCCAGATCAAGGAGATGGGCGATGATGTTCCGGCGCGCCGCGGGCAGCAGCTCGGCCGGCGTGCCGGCATAGACGCCGCGCGCGATGTCGTCCACGCCGCAGGGGCCGCCGGCCAGCGCCTGCAGGATCGCGGCCTCCCGCGCCAGCCTGTGCCGGCGGAGCTCCGCAATCCGCGCCGGCCCGTCGGCGATCGGGTCGCCGTGGCCGGGAAACAGGCGCCGCGCGGCCGCCGCCGCGAGCCGGTCGAGCGAGGTCATGTAGGCGCCCATGTCGCCGTCGGGCGGAGAGACGATCGAGCTTGCCCATCCCATGACGTGATCGCCGGAAAACGCCGCGTCACGCCAGACAAGGCAGACATGGTCGTCCAGATGGCCCGGCGTGTGCAGGACCGTGACCTCCTCGCCACCGGCGACGATCACGTCGCCGTCGCCGAGGACGAGATCCGGCCGGAAGCCGCGGTCGATCCCCTCGCCGCCGGCGAGCCCGGAGGCCGGCTGCGCTGCCGTCCCGCGGTGAAACCCGAGGACCGCTGCGCCGCTTGCCCGCGCGAGGGCGGGCGCGAGCGCCGCGTGGTCCGCGTGGCGATGGGTGACGACGATGCGGGCGATGTGCTCGCCCGGGCTGAGGGCGGCAAGGATGGCGTGCAGGTGGCTTTCGATCGCCGGGCCGGGGTCGATCACCAGGACCTCGCCTTCGCCCAGGATCCAGGTGTTGGTGCCGCGCTCGGTCATCGGCGAGGGATTGGGGGCGCGCACCAGCCGCAGGCCGGGCGGCAGCGGATCGGAGCCGGTCACGCCGGGTGACGCTTTCCCTTCGGATGCGCCGCCGCTAGGTTCGCCACCACCATGTTCGACTGGCTCCATCGCATGATGCCGCGCGGCATCTACGGCCGCGCCCTGCTGATTCTGATCGTGCCCATCGTGACGATCCAGATCGTCGTGTCGATGGTGTTCATCCAGCGCCATTACGAGGCGGTCACGCGCCAGATGACGCGCAACCTTGCGATCGAGGTCGCGCATATCGTCCGCGCCGCCGAAGCTGCCGCCTCGGGGCCGGAAGCGGCCGCGGCCGCCGCCGCGCAGGGCAGGTCGCTGCAGATCGACGTCACCCTGCCCGGGCGCGTGGTGAGCGGTGACTCATACCTCTTCTACGACCTTCAGGGCCGGACCGTGGCCGCGACGCTGCGCGAGCGTGTCGAGGCGCTGCAGGGGCTGGACCTTTCGACCTGGAGCCGGGTCGAGCTCAGCGCCCCGACGCGCTGGGGCACGATCAACCTGTCCTTCGACCGGCGCCGGGTGACGGCGACGAACCCGCACCAGCTTCTGGTCGTCATGCTGGCGACCGGCATCCTGATGACCGTCATCGCGACGGTGTTCCTGCGCAACCAGGTGAGGCCGATCCGCCAGCTTGCCGTCGCGGCGGATGCCTTCGGCAAGGGGCGCAGCGTCCCGTTCCGGCCGAGCGGCGCCACCGAGGTGCGGGCGGCCGGCGCGGCGTTCCTGGAGATGCGGGCGCGGATCGAGCGGCACATCGAGCAGCGGACGCTGATGCTGTCGGGGGTGAGCCATGACCTGCGCACGCCGCTGACGCGCCTGAAGCTGAGCCTTTCGCTGCTGGAGGAGAGCGACGAGGTGCGGGCGATGCAGAAGGACGTCGCCGAGATGGAGCGGCTGCTTGACGCCTTCCTCGACTTCGCGCGGGCCGACGCGACCGAGAGCGAGGCGGAGACCGTCGATCCGGTCGCGGTCGCGCAGGAGGTGGTCGCGGATGCCGGGCGCACCGGCGCGCCGGTGACCTTCGCCGGCGCCGAAGGCTCCGGGCCGGCGCGGCTGCGCACGGCGGCGGTGAAGCGGGCGCTGGCCAACCTTGTCGGCAATGCGGTGCGCTACGGAAGGACCGCGCAGGTCTCGGTGAAGGTCGGGCCATCGACGGTCTGCTTCGCCGTCGAGGATGACGGGCCGGGCATCCCGAAGGAGAAGCGCGAGGAGGCGATGCGGCCCTTCACGCGGCTCGACCGGTCGCGCAATCAGGACCGCGGCAGCGGCGTCGGCCTGGGGCTGAGCATCGCCGCCGACATCGCGCGATCGCATGGCGGATCGCTGCGGCTGGGCGAGAGCGAGCGCCTGGGCGGGCTGCGCGCCGAGCTGATCGTCGCCCGCTAGCGGGCCGGCGCGGGCAGTGTCCCACGCTGGGACACCCCCTGAATGGCAGCAATTTCAATGGGTTGGTGAACAGTTCACGATCAGTTAGGAAAGTGTTTCTGCTTTGTTCGCGCCGCAGACCCGGTGCCCCGGAGGGCGCGGGACGTGAGCGGCGGGGCCCGGCGGGGAGGACGAAGGGCGGTTCGCTCAGGGGGGCGGAGTAGCGGAGGGGCGGGCGCGGGAAAGCGGCGCGGCGGCGCAGGGCGCGCAGGAGACGGCGGAGAGGGCGGGCGCGGGGCGTGGGGCGCGGGGGATCGGCCGGCGGAGGGGGCGCGAGAGGGCGAGGGTGAGTCAAGGCGGGCACGCGCGAGGCGCGGCGCGGCGGCGCGGCGGGCGAGGTGGCGAGGACGCGGAGGGGCGGGGGGCGACAAGCGGAGAGGGCGCGACGGGGCGGCGGGGCGAAGGCGTGGGGGCGCCAGGGGGTCAGGGCCGGAAGGGCGCCAAGGGTCGGGCGAGCGCGACGGGGCGGGGCGGACCCGGCAGGATGAGAGGATCATCCCCCGGTGCGGGGAGGGGCGGACCGGGCCGGCCGGCCTCAGAAGGCGGTGGGGGCGCCCCAGACCCGGCAGAGCGCGCCGCCGGCGGCCGTCACCAGCCGGAGGGCAGGGCCTGCAAGTTGGCCTCGGCGACGACGGTGGCGCGGTGCGGGGTGTGGGCGGAATCGGCCGGCGGAGGGGGCGCGAGAGGGAGTGGGTGAGTCAAGGCGGGCACGCGCGAGGCGCGGCGCGGCGGCGCGGCGGGAGTGCGCGTGAGAGCGAGGGGGAGGGGGCGCGGGCGGGCGGAGCGGGGGAGCGAAGGGACGGGAGAGCGCACGCGAAGGCCGTGGCAGGAGGGAGCGAGACGGCGGAGCCAGGGTGAGCGCGCGTGAAACGCGGCGCGGCGGCGCGGCGGGAGTGCGCCTGAGAGCGAGGGGGGAGGGGGCGCGGGCGGCGGAGCGGGGAGCCAAGGGACGGGAGAGCGCGCGTGAAGGCCGGGGCAGGAGAGAGCGAGACTGCGGAGCCAGAGTGAGCGCGCGTGACGCGCGGCGCGGCTGCGCGGCGGGCGAGGTGACGAGGACGCGAAGGGGCGGGCGGGCGCGACGGGGCGGGAGGTGCGTAGGCGTGGGGGCGGCGGGGCGAAGGCGTGGGGGCGC
>Ga0073934_10000794_pt1 | contig 83653 bp, 77 predicted proteins | sample LarsenN4metaG_FD_76834 | JGI IMG/M metagenome (GOLD analysis project Ga0073934, IMG submission 76834) | Hot spring sediment bacterial and archeal communities from British Columbia, Canada, to study Microbial Dark Matter (Phase II) - Larsen... ...
AGGCGGTCGAGGAGCTCCAGGCGGGAGAAGACCCGGCCTGGCGCGGCCATCAGGGTCGCCAGCAGTTCGAATTCGGAGGGCGTCAGGTGGACCCGGAGGGAGCCGACCTCGACCACCCGGCCTTTGCGGTCCATGGTGATGTCCGCCGCCCGGATCTGGTCCGGGATTTCTTCGCTTTTTTCCGACCGGCGCAGGACGGCTCGCACCCGGGCGGCGAGCTCGCGCAGGCTGAAAGGCTTGGTCACGTAGTCGTCCGCGCCCAACTCCAGCCCCAGCACCTTGTCATTCTCCTCGAGCTTCGCGGTCAGGATCACGGTAGGGGTGCTCGCCTCCCGGCTGTAGACCCGCAGGAACTCGTAGCCGCCCATCTCGGGCATCATCAGGTCGAGGAGGATCAGGTCGGGTCTTTCCTGGCGGGCGACGAACAGGGCCTCCTGGCCGTCGCCGGCGGTCACGACGTCGAACCCTTCCTGAACCAGATACTGCTTCAGCATGTCACGCAGCTCTTTCTTGTCGTCCACGACGAGGATCTTCTTAGCCATGCAGATATCCAAAATAGTGATAGATCAAGAAAACAACCAAAATCATTGTAGAGGTTATCTCAAAAATGGGATGTGGCGCCCTGTTCGCCGAAGGGGTCCCCGATGGCGACGACCAGTGAACCGGAGACGCTGCAGGCCACCAGGCTGAGGGCAATGAACGCCATTGCAATGGATAGGGCTGCGGATTTATAAAAAGACCTCTGCATGATCTACCCTCATTGAATTTATTTATGTAGGGGCACAGCAACAACGTCTTAAACCTGGTCCCATATTCGGGCCGCTGCGCCCCTACGCGAACGACTTAGAGGCCGGTCCCTTCGGTGTCCGGCGTGACAGGCTCTGCCGGCGCCCAGAATCCGCCCCGTCCAAAGCCGCCGTGGTGACCGAGCCCTCCGAAACAGCCTCCGAGGAAGCCGTCATCGAGGATCTGGTCTGCCTGGTCCTGTGTGATAGCTCCGTCATCGACGGCCTGTTGGAAGGCGGCCTCGCGGGCCGCCTGCAGCGCCTCGCGCGCTTCGACCGCGGTCATCCCGCTTTCCGCGAGGATCTCGCTGAGGGACAGACCCTCGTCGCGGTAGCCCTGGAGCTGCTCCACGGTAATCCCGAGCGCTTCAGCGAACAGGGCTTCCGGGTCCAGGTAGCTTTGCAAGGCGCGCCTGGCGAGGATCAGGTCGGCCTGTTCCTGTGTGAGGAGTCCCTCCTCCACTGCCTGGGCCAGCATGGCGGACTGCGCCTCCTCGCGGGCGGACTGCAGTTCCTCGACGCTGATGCCCAGCGCCTGAGCGAGCAACGCGTCATAGTCGACGGCGTCAGAGAACTCGCCAGCTCTGCCATGGAAGCCGAACCATCCTCCCCGGAACCCGCGCCTGCCGAAGAAACCGCGCAGCGTCAGGGTGTCCGCCTGCTCCTGGGTGATCAGGCCCTGCTCCAGGACTGCCTGGATGGCTGCGTCTGCAGCTTCCTGGCGGGCAGCCTGGAGCTCTTCGACCGTGACGCCAAGAGCGTCTGCGAGATACTCGTCTTCATCCAGGTATCCGCCTGGGAATCCCGGCCCGAAGTGCGGAAAGGTCGATCCGGTGGGCAACCCGGCAGCGGTTGTGGCTTTAGCGCTGGCGCTCGATGTGAAACCGAACGCGACAGTTAAAGCAACTGCGGCAAGGAGCACGCCGCTAGCCTGCAGAAGGTCGATGTTTTTCGTTCGTTTGGACATGTTTACCTCCAAGATTAGGTTTGGCCGCGCTCTCACCCGCGGGACTCGAGGTCGGCCGGTTTCGTACTGTTCAAAGGATATCCGGATGATATTCAGAAAATGTGAAGATGTGATTTGGAAAGGATTTAGATTTCTTAACCCGGGCGACGACGGATTTCTACGGGAACTTTCATTTTGGATGGTTTATCTCGTGTTATATTTTGTACTCTTGCCTCACAGGTGCCGGAAATGGGAGACGTCCGAATTTTCCCCCTCAGGTGGCTGATTTCGATTTTTCTACTGGCTTTCGCGGCTGCCTGTTCGCCGCCCGGCTTGCGTGGCGGCCCCGTCCTCTCCGGTGAAGGGTATCTTGCTCCGGTCAGGGGCACGGCAACCGGCATGGTCGCTGCCGGCGTCACCCCGCCAGCCAGGAACGTCGCGAGTTTCACCGCCACGCCGCTCCCCAGCCTCCCCCCCACCGTCACGCCCACACCCACCCGCACTCCCCACCCGATGAGCATCGAAGCCCTGCGCCAGCGGTCGTACCCTGGGAGCGACATCACCATCGCGGAGACGCTCGAGCCCGGCGATAACTATTCTCGATACTACGCATCCTACGAGTCCGAGGGACTGACGATCTATGCATTGCTGACCGTACCTTACAGCGAGCCGCCCCCCGGTGGATACCCGGCGATCGTATTCAACCACGGGTACATCCCACCGGACGTTTACCGCACTACCGAGCGCTATATCGCTTACGTGGATTCCCTGGCAAGCCACGGGTATGTCGTCTTCCGCATCGATTACCGCGGGCACGACCGCTCGGAAGGGGAGCCTGCCGGCGCTTATTCCGACCCGGGATATGCTGTGGACGTGTTGAACGCCGTCGCTGCTCTGCAACGCTTTCCCCAGGTGAACCCGGAGCGGATCGGCATGTGGGGGCACTCCATGGGCGGCTACCTGACCCTGCGCGCCATGGTCGTGTCGCCGGAGATCAGGGCCGGGGTGATCTGGGCAGGGGTGGTCGCCTCTTATCCTGATCTGCTCACTCGCTGGCGGCGGGGGAGCGGTCCGACGTCGACGCCCGGTTCTTCCCCCGCGCGGCGCTGGCGCTCCGACTGGGTCGCCCAATTCGGCACACCCGAGGAGAACCCGGACTTCTGGAACGCCGTCTCAGCCAACTCTTATCTGGAGGACCTCTCGGGTCCAATTCAGCTGCACCACGGTACTGCGGATACCAGCGTGCCGCTGGAGTTCTCCGAGATCCTCTACCAGCAGCTGCTCGACGCAGGGCAGACGGCTGAACTCTACACGTACCCGGGCGACGACCACAACCTCTCGAACGCCTTCAGCGTGGCGATGACGCGGTCGATCGAGTTCTTCGACCGGTACCTCAAAGGGGATGGGTGAAGGAGACCCTCAGGGTTTTTGAAGACCCTGAGGGTTTTTTACTGCGGATATTTTGGGGAGAGCTAATGCCCGCCGCCGTCGCCGGTCGCTTCGGCAGAAAAGATCTCCGGCGATTCAGGCCCTTCGACCACCAGATAACCTGCCAGGCCCCGATCCAGCCTTGAAAGCGAATGGTCGACCAGGATGTAGCGGCCCGGCACTTCGAGGGTGAACTCGACCACCGTCGCACCGCCGGTCGGTACGAGTGTCGTCTGCACGTCGGTCAGCGGCGGGGCGGTCAGTGAAGCCAGCTCATACACCCGGTCGAAGATCTCGCCGATGACGTGGAAGGAGCTGGTGAAGTTCGGCCCGCCCACGCCGAAGTAAATGCGCACCGTCTCGCCCACCTTCGCCCGGAGCGGGTGCTCCTCGGTCAGGGCGCCCACCGCGCCGTTGAACACCAGGTATTCGGGCGCTTCGTCCAGCAGCTTTTCGACGCTGAAAGTGGTATTCCCCTTCTGGAAAAGCGGTTCGGCAGTGTAAATCTCGCCCTGCATGACGTAGAACTCGCGGTCGACGGGCGGCAGCCCACCCTCCGGCTCTACCAGGATCAGCCCATACATCCCATTGGCGATGTGGTGGGCGACCATCGGCGTGGCGCAGTGGTAGACGTAAAGACCGGGGTTGAGCGCCTTAAACGTGAAGCTGGTCTCCTCGCCGGGCTGTGTCTGGGTCGCGACCGCGCCACCTCCGGGCCCGGTGACCGCCTGAAAGTCGACCGAGTGCACCATCGTGCTGCTGTCGGCGTTCTTCAAACGGACTTCGGCTGTATCGCCGACGCGCACGCGGATGAAGGGTCCCGGCACCTGCCCGTTGAAGGTCCAGAAGGTATAGCTGGTGCCGTCCGCCAGCCTGCCGGTGAGTTCGATGGTCTCCAGGTCTACCTGGACGCGTCCGGTCGTGGACCGTGTGACGGGTCCCGGCAGGTCCTCCGGCGCATGGGAGACGCTGGGGAGATCGGCAGGGACTTCGCCGGCTGCCTCGACCGAGCCCGGCTCGGTCGAGGCAGTGGGAGTGGGAGCCTGTGCTGCCGGACCCGAAGGCGCGGCCAGCGCACGAGTGCCTGATCTCTCCTGGGTCGCCTGTCTTTGTTGATATTCTGCCTCAGCCCGGGCGAATACCTGGGCCACGCAGCCGGTGGTCAGGAGAGCGATAACGCCGATCACTGTGATCGACCGATAAACCATAGGCACCTCCGCGAATCCAACAATATTGACCGGAAATATACCTGATTTCAGGCGTTCGATCTTTGCTCTGGCGCAAAAACCCAAGTGCTGCTAAATTCTAGTCCTTGGAAGTGCTGGTCGATCCAGTCACGCGGGCGGTCTACCCGGAGCACGGGCCGAACATGATGTGGAACCTGAAATATGGGATGATGGGAGGCCAGGGAGGATTCGGCATGATGGGAGGGATGATGGGTGGCTTTTATCGGCGCGGATTTAGCTCCACCCCCGGGCGATCCGAATCTGGCGACATGCCGGTCAGCCCGGAGGAAGCTGTGGCTGCGGCCCAGGAATATCTGGACGATTATCTGCCCGGCGCCGAGGTGGACGAACACGCCGATCCATTGTACGGCTACTATACCCTGCACATCCTCGAAGAGGGAAAAGTGAGCGGCATGCTCAGCGTAAATGGATACACCCTTATGGCTGCCAGACTCGAGCCGACAGAGGCCATGCGCCGCCAGCTGATCGGCGATGTCGCCCACGAGCTGCGCACCCCCCTCACCGCGCTGAAGGGTTACGCAGAAGGGCTGCTGGATAGCCTCCTACCTCCGGATGAAGACACTTTCCAGCAGATTTACGCCGAAGCTGACCGCCTGGAGCGGCTCGTCAGCGATCTGCAGGAATTAAGCCGGGTAGAAGCCCGCGCCTTCGAACTCAACCGCCGGCCTCTCTCGGTCAGAGCGATCCTCGAGACCGCAATCGCCCGCCTGGGCGCCAGTTCGAAGAGAAAGGTGTGGCGTTGGAGGTCGACGTGCCCCAGGACCTTCCTCAGGTCTACGGCGACGAGTATCGGCTGAGCCAGGTGCTGCTCAACCTGGTGGGGAATGCCCTGCAGTATACGCCGCCTGGTGGGCGAGTCCTCGTGCGGGCCAGCCACCACCAGCGTGAAGTGTATCTTTCGGTCGAAGATACCGGCATCGGCGTTTCCGCTGAACACCTGCCTCCCCTCTTTGACCGCTTCTACCGGGTAGATAAGTCCAGGTCACGGGCTGGTGGGGGATCGGGGATCGGCCTGACCATCGCCAGGCAGCTGGTCGAAGCGCATGGGGGCCGGATCTGGGTTAAAAGCCCCGGCCTGGGGCAGGGGACCACGCTGACTTTTACGCTCCCGGTCGCCCAGTCTTGAAGATCGGGTACGAGGTCGGCAGGGATTCAACGCCGCCGGAGACGGCGGCATGAGCAATCGCCCGTAAAGAATTTCTTGCATCTACTCAGAAGACCGCACGCAAAGCGCCGCGAGCCGCGACCTCCGGGGCATAAATTCCCGACTTTGGATATCCCATATCTCGACGCCTGGATCCCCTTGACGAGATTCGATATTATATATACAATATATGAGCATATATTCAGGTATTGGAAGGCAGACCGTGATTCTTACTCGGACCTCACCTTCGCCCCTATCACCGTCGGATAGAATTGATCTGGACGACCGCCTCGTTCTGGAGGTGGCAGAACTCTTCAACGTTCTTGGGGATGCCAGCCGGGTCAAGATACTTTCTGCTTTGTGGAGCGGCCCTCAAAGCGTGAACGTCCTGGCGGAGATCGCCGGGATCACCCCCTCGGCGGTCTCTCACCACTTGCGCAGCCTGCGCCAGCTCCGCCTGGTTCGCCCCCACAAACGCGGACGGCAGGTATTTTATTCGCTCGATGACCAGCACGTCGCGGAGCTCTTGCAGCGGGTGATTGAGCACGTCAAACATGGCTGAACCATGCCCGAACAGACCCTCAAACTGGAAATTCCCCTGCTGCTCCCGGGACTGGTCGACTCGCAAGACCCCCGGATCAGCCGGTTGGAATGTGCCTTGCGGAACCGCAAAGGCATCCAACGTGTCCACGTAACGCCGGCCGAAGGTGATGCCGGTTCAGAATCCCGCCTGCTATGCCTGCACTTCGATCCCTCCCAGGTCGCCATCGATGATGTCCGCCGGATTGCCCGCCGGGCAGGTGCTCAGACGGCCAACCGCTACCGCCAGCTGGCAATCCCTGTGGAAGGCGTTGACTGCTCGGACTGCGTGGTAGTGCTGGAACACGGCTTGAAGCGTCTGGAGGGGGTGCTGGATGCCAGGGCCAGTTATGCGGGCCAGAGGGTCTTCCTCGAGTTCGATTCACACGTCACAAACCGGGCATTGATCGAAAGCCGCATCTCGGGCCTTGGTTACCGCGTCCAGCGCCAGGGCGTGCGCCGCTGGTACGAAAGAAACCACGAACTGCTTTTCAGCTTTGGGGCGGGCTTCCTGCTCTTGCTCGGCTGGGCTGGAGATCGGTTCGTTGGATTCCCTCCCGTGGTCAGCCTGGGATTCTACCTGGGCGCGTACCTGACCGGCGGTTGGGATACCGCCCGGCACGCGTGGCACGCCCTGCGGCTGCGTGCCTTCGATACGGACCTGTTGATGATTACGGCTGCCTTGGGCGCAGCGTTTCTGGGCGAGTTCGCGGAAGGCGCGCTGCTGCTGTTCTTGTTCAGCCTGGGGCATGCCCTGGAAGGGCGGACGCTCGAAAAGGCCCGCCAGTCCATCCGCGCCCTGGCACAGCTCACACCGAAGACCGCCCTTGTGCGACGGAAGGATCGAGAGGTGGAAGTGCCGGTTGACGAGATCGGCTTGGATGAGACCGTGATCGTCCGCCCGGGGACGAGGATTCCGGTCGACGGGATTGTAGGACGTGGCCATTCTGCAGTGGACCAGTCGCCAGTCACCGGAGAGTCCCTCCCGGTGGAGACGACTCCCGGGGAAAAAGTCTTCGCCGGGAGTATCAACGGGGAAGCGGCGCTGGAGGTGCGCGTCACACGCCTGGCCAAAGACAGCACCCTGGCACGGGTGGTTAAAATGGTCGAGCTGGCGCAGGCGCAGAAGTCTCCCAGCCAGCAGCTGACCGAGCGCTTCATGCGCTGGTTTGTCCCCCTGGTTCTAGCGGGGGACCTCGCGCTGATCATCCTCCCTCCCTTGTTCGGGGTCCCATTCCAGGTATCCTTCCGCCGGGCGATGACGCTCCTCGTCGCTGCGTCCCCCTGCGCGCTGGCTTTGGGCGCCCCGGCGGCAGTGCTGGCAGGAGTTGCGCAGGCGGCCCGCAACGGGGTGCTGGTCAAAGGTGGATCCCACCTCGAAAACCTGGGACGCCTCAAGGTGATTGCTTTTGACAAGACCGGCACCATCACCCGGGGCAACCCGGAAGTGACTGACGTCATCCCCCTCGATTCGTTCGATAAATCCGAAGTGCTGGCGCTCGCTGCGGCTGTGGAAAGCCGGTCCGCCCATCCCCTGGCGCAGGCGATCGTCAGGGCGGCCCGGGCGGAGCGCCTTGTGCTGCCGGAGGCGCGAGATGCGACCGCCATCACCGGGCGCGGTGTGCAGGCTCTCGTCGGAGAAATTCCCGTGCAGATCGGCCGCACAGGCTTCCTGGCTTCGTCTGGCATCGAGGTCCAGCCAGCTGTCCGCGACCGGATCGTCTCGCTGGAGGTGGAAGGGAAGACCAGCATACTGGTCGCGCACGCGGGCCGTCCGGTGGGCCTGATCGCCGCCGCTGACCTCGTCAGGCCTGGCCTCCGGGACGTGATCGCTGACCTGCGCCAGCTGGGCTTGACCAGGACAGTCATACTGACCGGGGATGAGGCGCGCGTCGCAGCGCACATTGCCGGCCAGGCTGACATCGGGGATTATCGCGCCGGGCTGTTACCGGAAGAAAAAGTTGGTGCCATCCAGGAATTGATCGCGGAAGATGGATACGTGGCTATGGTCGGCGACGGGATGAACGATGCCGCGGCCCTGGCATACGCCACGGTAGGCATTGCGATGGGCGGCGCCGGCACAGATGTGGCGCTGGAGACAGCCGACGTGGCGCTCATGGGAGATGACCTTTCGCGCCTGCCTTTTGTGGTCGGATTAGGCCGCGCCACCCGCCGACTCATCTTGCAGAATCTTAGCATTGCCTCCGGGGCGATCGTTTTCCTCGCGCTCTCGGCGCTCCTGGACTGGATCGGATTAGGTGTAGCGGTTGCGATCCACGAGGGCAGCACGGTCGCGGTGGCGCTAAACGCGCTTCGGCTTCTGAATTACCGGGCTGCGCAGTGAAATCCCTCGCCCTTTACAAAAACTTTAACCTGCCTTCGCTCCGCATTCACGGAGCGTTGTTATCCTGTCATTGGAGCGTCCGATATGATGGGATTTGGCCTGGCAGGAATCCTCTTGATGGTCCTGTTTTGGATTGCGCTGATTTTCCTCGCGGTCTGGGTGGTCAAGGTCCTGTTCTCCGATAGGGATCGACACCAACCTGACCGGAGAGTCCTGGACCTGGCGCGCGGGAGATCCTGGACCAGCGTTTCGTGCGCAGAGAGATCGACCGTGAACAGTACCAGCGCATGAAGCAGGACCTGGAAGTAAGAGACTGACCTCGATGGAAAACCATATCAGGAACTCCTCTCCGCATGGATCCCACCACGGCGAACCGGAGGAGCATGCATCTCATCCAGGAGGGGGGCGCGCCGATCATCGAATGGGTGATGTTGTGCACCAGCCTGGAATTCATCTGGCAGGGGAAAAAACTCCGGTGCACAGCGAGCGCCACGCGCGGGAGGCTGGCGGCGCGGCGCACAGAGCGCACGTAGACCACACCGGCCACGAGGGGATGTTCCGCCAGCGCTTCTGGATATGCCTGACGCTCAGCCTGCCTGTCCTCCTGTACTCACCGATGATCCAGGGCTGGCTTGGCTTTTCGATGCCCGCTTTCTCCGGCAGCTGGTGGCTCGTGCCCATTTTCTCGGTCGTAATTTTCTTCTACGGTGGTATTCCCTTCCTGCGCATGGCCGTTCCCGAGGTGCGGAACCGCCAGCCGGGGATGATGATCCTCATTTCGCTGGCGATCAGCGTGGCCTTTATCTATAGCCTCGCCACAACCCTGACCGGGACAGGGGAGAGCTTCTATTGGGAGCTGGTCACCCTGATCGACGTCATGCTGCTCGGCCACTGGCTGGAGATGCGCAGCGTGCGCCAGGCGTCCCGCGCCCTGGACGAGCTCGCCCGGCTCATGCCGGATACCGCCGAGCGGATCTCAAATGTTGGAGGACCGGTAGAAACGGTCAGGGTAAGCGAGCTGCGCGTCGGAGACTTGGTGCTCGTGCGCCCGGGAGCGAGCATCCCGGCGGATGGCACCGTCGTAGAGGGGGCATCGGACGTCAACGAAGCGATGATCACTGGCGAATCCAGGCCCGTCAAGAAATCTCCAGGCGCAGCAGTGATCGCCGGGACGATCAACTCTGATGGCAGCCTGCGGGTGCGGGTGACCGCCACCGGAGATGAGACAGCACTGGCAGGGATCATGCGCCTGGTCCAGCAGGCCCAGATGAGCAAGTCCCGCACACAGGTGCTGGCGGACAGGGCAGCGGCATGGCTGTTCTACGCCGCGCTGGGCGTCGCCGCGCTGACCGCGCTCGCCTGGAGCCTGGCGGTCGGTTTTGGATTCGAGGCGGTCGAGCGCGTGGTCACCGTGCTGGTGATCGCCTGCCCGCACGCCCTGGGGCTGGCGATCCCGCTGGTAGTCGCCATAACAACCTCCTTGGGAGCGCGCAACGGCGTGCTCGTGCGCGACCGGCTGGCGCTGGAGGTCGCCCGCCAGGTTGATACCGTGGTCTTTGACAAGACAGGCACGCTCACCAAAGGCGAACAGGGCCTGGTGGACCTGGCTGTAAGCGACGGATGGCAGGAGGAGGAAGCGCTCGCCCTGGCGGCTGCAGTGGAGGGAGATTCAGAACACATCATCGCCAGGGCTATCCGGGCGACCGCCCAGGAACGGGGGCTTTCCCTGCCGGAAGTCAGGGAATTCGAAGCTCTGAAAGGGCGCGGGGTACGGGCAGCAGTCGATGGGCGCACCGTCTACGTGGGCAGCCCGGGGTTGCTGGACCACCTGTCGGTTGAATTGCCAGCAGACCTGGCCAGTTTCTCCGTCTCTGCAGGGGAGAAGGGCCAGACCGTGGTCTACCTCGTCCAGGAAGAGAGCCCGGTGGCGGCCTTTGCACTGGCGGATGTGATCCGCCCGGAGAGCCGGGAAGCTGTCAGGCGGCTCCACGGACTTGGGGTGGAGGTTGCCATGCTGACCGGCGACAGCCGGGCCGTCGCGGCGGCCGTGGCGAAGGAGCTGGATATCAACCGGTACTTTGCCGAAGTGCTGCCAGAAGATAAGGATAAAAAAGTGATCGAGCTTCAGCGGCAGGGTAGGCGGGTCGCGATGGTCGGGGATGGTGTGAACGACGCTCCGGCACTCACCCGCGCCGACGTGGGTATCGCCATCGGCAGTGGGACGGACGTCGCGGTTGAATCGGCGGGGATCATCCTCGTAAAGAGCAACCCGCTGGACGTTGTGAAGATCATCGAATTGAGCCGGGCCAGCTATCGGAAGATGATCCAGAACCTGGTCTGGGCGACTGGTTACAACGTGATTGCCCTGCCGCTGGCGGCCGGAGTCCTGGCGCCCTGGGGGGTGCTGCTCTCGCCTGCCCTTGGTGCCCTGTTCATGTCGCTGAGCACGGTCATCGTGGCGGTCAACGCCCAACTCCTGCGGCGGATCAGCCTTTAAATAAAATCTCCCACAGGCGAGAGAAGACTCAAAGCCCAGCCGAGGGGTTTGAAACCTGTGGGAGGTTTTATTTGGCTTACCCGGCGATCGGGACGCCGAGCAGGCTGGTCAGCAGATCGACAATCGCCTGATCAGAACCGACGTAGAGCACGATCAGCCGGCCGTCAGCCCAGAAGTGCGGCTGGTCGATCCAGGTCACCATGATCGTAGGGAACGAAGCACCGTCCTCGGGGATCATGTCCGAATCCGCCAGCCTGTCTGCTTCGTCCGCGTACTCAAAGACCTGGACATCCACGCCATTTACATTGATGATTCTACCTGGAACGCTCATAAAGACTTGCTCGACCGATTCAGCTTCTTCGACTTCAGCGCCGGAGGCGCGCAAGCGCTCGACGAATCCCTTATAACCCACAGGGACTTCCTCAGAGGAGATTGCAGACTGGCCAGCCTGCGCGCCAGGCGCGCAGGCGGCGAGGAGCATCAGCATCAGACTTGCGCTAAAGACGATAACCGATAATACTGTCTTGAATTTCATGGCAAATTCTCCTTCGCGAATTAAATTGGTTGCAAATAAGACGCTGACTATCCAATTTTGGTTCCTGAGAGGAATGCCTCAATTTTCGAATTTCTGCACCGGGCCGCGCCAGCGCTCGTTTTCCAGGAAGATCTCGGTGAAGTTTCCCCCGGTATATTCTGAGATCACTTTTCGCCAGAAGGCCTGCGCTTCGCCGTTCCCGGCGAGCTCGGCGATCTCCCACCGGCCGCGGAAGCGGTCGAAGAGCTGCCTGGCGACCGCGGCGCCGATCCCCTGGCGGCGGTACTTGCGCATTACGAAGAACTCGGCGATCAACCAGGCTGGTTTCTCATCCTGGGACTCGAGCTCCGGAAAATAAGACCCCCTGCGCACCAGGGCGAACCCGGCGAGCCTGCCGTCCACCCGGACCAGGAAAGGGAAGCGGTCTGGTTCTTCCCAATAAAGGTCTAAGTATTCGTAGCCGTACAGGCCGGAATCGTCCACGTCCGCCCCGTCGATGGCGCTGAAATCGTACGAATACAGCTCGAGCAGGTTACGGAGGACCGGCTTTTCGTGGATGCTGGCTGGAGAAATATCAATATTCATTATAAATCCGGCTTGCGCAACCTCCACACCGTCGCTTCTTCGTAGGCGTGGGCGGCGCGCAGCAGCTTCTCCTCCGTCCAGGGGCGGGCCACGATCTGCAGCCCGATCGGCAGCCCCTCGCCGGTGAAGCCGCAGGGCACTGAGATCGCCGGCAGGCCGCTCAGATTGAAAGGCGCCGTGAAGCGAGTCAGGACCCGCGCCTGCTCGACGGCATCCGGGCCTTCGAGGAAAGGGGCGGGGATCGGCGTGGCTGGTGTCAGCAGCAGGTCGTAGTCTTCGGAGAAGCGCTCCAACTGGCGGCGGAACTCCGCCTGCAGGCGGCGGGCGAGGACATACTCTGTGGAAGTGTATGCAGCGCCGATCTCCAGCCGCTGCCGCACGTCGACTCCGAACATCTCCGGGTGGTCCTGCAGACGCTGCCGGTGGTAAGCCGCCGCGTCGCTGGCGACCATCAACCCGTTCGCCCAGGCGGCTTCCCGGGCATTTGGGATCTCGACCTCCACGATCCTCGCTCCCAGTTGTTCGAAGACCCTGGCAGCGGATCGGACGGCAGGGAGCACCTGCGTGTCAGCCTGCGTGAAGTATGAGTCGTTCGCCAGGGCGATCCGCCAGCCGGTCACTCCCTGTTCTAGCGCGGCAGTGTAATCCGGCACCGGGACATCCGCCGCGGACGGATCGAGCGGGTCGTAACCCGCGATGACCCCCAGCAGGATAGCCGCATCGCGGGTGGAGCGCGCCATAGGCCCGGCGTGGTCCAGGTTCCAGCTGAGCGGTAAGACTCCGCGCAGGCTGACGCGCCCATAGGTGGGCTTCAATCCGACCACGCCGCACAGGGAGGCCGGGATGCGGATCGATCCGCCGGTGTCCGTACCGAGCGCGCCCAGGCAGAGACCGGCCGCCAGGGCGGCTGCGCAGCCGCCGGAAGAGCCGCCCGGCGAACGGCGGAGGTCCCATGGGTTGCGGCAGGCGCCGTAATGCGGGTTGTCGTTCGTCACCCCCAGGGCGATCTCGTGCATGTTCAGCTTTCCCAGGAGCACTGCTCCGGCTGCACGCAGCCGTTCTATGACGAAGGCGTCCATGAGGGGGACATGCTCTTTGAAGAACAGGGAGCCGGCTGTCGTCCGGGTCCCGCGCGTCTCGAAGAGGTCTTTGAGCGCCAAGGGGATACCGTGCAGTGGGCCGCGCACTGCACCGCTCTGGACCTCTGCCTCGGCTTTTCGGGCACGCTCGATCGCCAGCTCTGGGGTGAGCGTGATGAAGCAGTTCAGGCGCGGCTCGAGCTGCTCAATGTACGCCAGGTGCGCTTCGACCAGCTCGATGGGCGAAAGCTGCCGCGCGGCGATGAGCTGGCTGGCTTCGGACAGCGTCAGGGAGGTGAGTTCCATCGCTGATCCAGCACCATCTCCAACTCCATCAGGGTCTGCTCTGGCGAGCGGAACTGGATGGCCTGCATGCCGACTGCGCGCGCCCCTTCGACGTTTTCTTCGAAATCATCCACGAAGACCGCCGCCCCTGGTTCGACGTCCAGGCGGGCGAGCGCCAGCCGGTAGATGCGCGGGTCGGGCTTCGCCAGGCCGACTTCGGCGGAGATGATGACCTCGTCGAAGGCGTCGGCGATCATCCAGGACTCCTCCACGACCCGGCGCAGGTCGTCCCAGGCGTTGCTCAAGAGAGCGGTCTTGTAGCGCGGGCGGAGGGTACGCAGGTAATTCACCAGCGCTTCATCCAGGGTGTCTCCTCCCCAGAATTCAACCGGAACATTCTTAAGCTCTTCAGCGGACAACCCGAGCCTGCGCCTGACGGCTTCCCAATGCTCCCGGGTTGTGATCGCGCCCAGGGTCGCCAGACGCGCGGTCTCGCTGTCATAAATGATCCGGCTCAGTTCGGAGGGAGTCATCCCGAGGCTCTGGGCGAGCCGCGCCCGGGGGGTGGGGTCTTCGGTGCGCACCAGGACCCCGCCGAGGTCGAAGATCACCGCGCGGATGGACATGGAGGATGTCTGATTACAGAGCGATGTCCCTGCAGAGATCGCAGGGAGTAACCATCGCTGATTGTAAATCAAAATCCATGCTGCATAACCAACAATCTGTAATCTACCATCAACAATCTAAAATGCTTTTCTGTACGTTGTGTACCGTTTCTCGACGCGGAAGCCGACGCTCTCGTAGAGCTTCAGCGCGCCGCTCAGGTTCTCCGCATCCACGCCGAGCGCAGCTTCGGTCATGCCCATGTCCCGAAACATCTCCAGGCTGCGGGTGAGCAATGCCCGCGCCAGGCCGCGCCGCCGCCAGGGTCTGCCCACACAGATGCCCTCCGTGTAGCCGCGCTTCCGGTTGTACTCGCGGTTCTCGTTCTCGGCGATGAAGTTCAACACCATCCCGGCTATCTGGTCGCCGTCCCAGGCTACCTTCCATAAATGGGGGTTGAATTCCGGAGACTGCAGCCATTTCTGGTACTCTTCTTCCCCTTCCGGGACGAAGCTCCAGTGGTCCTGGAAGGCTTCCTGCATGGCATCCCAAAGAGCCCGGTATTGATGCGGGAGGACCAGGCGGATCTCAAGCCCTTCCGGCATGGAGGTCGCCTCGACAGGCTCGGAAAGCGGGCGGACCATGGAGAACGCGTAGCGGACGGGCTTGTAGTCCTCCTTTTCGAAAAGAGCTGCTGCACCAACTTCCCTATCGCTGGCGCCAACTTCAAAGAAGCGGGGGGTGGAGGGCTGGATCGTCCCGTCCGCTTCCAGCTGGCTGGCAATTTCCCGCAGACGGCGCTCGTTGTGGCGCAGCATCGCCGTGCCGATCCCTTTCCGCCGCCACTCGGGGTGCATGAAGGTCAGGCTGAATCCCAACCACTCGCCGTCGCTGTTCAGGTCCCACCAGACCCGTCCGTAAGCGATCACTTTCCCTTCCACCTCGGCGAAGATCATGTCCTGATACGGGTCGCAGTTGTGCAGATGAGCGTAATTCCGGGCGATGTCGTCCAGGGTATCCGAGCGCTCGATCTGGTCGGCGACCTTGCTGGCGTTGATCGCCGCCAGTATATGGGGGTAGTCCGCTTCCCCGCGGAATTTCCGGAAGACCAGTCCGGGGACTGCCGGAAAAACGGGGGGATAAATCAATTCGATTTCCAGATTACGGATAGCCATTCTATTCGCCTCATAACACCTAATCGATACCTGCCGGGCTGGTCTCCTCCATTACAGGATAGACCTTCCCATTCGCCGGCAGTCGGAACTTGAACCAGACCGGGATGACGGTCAGCAGCCCGACCCAGGCGGTCAGGCTGAAAGGGAAGCGGGGGCTGACCCGCTCCCACAGCTGGGCGCCGATCCAGGGGGCAGGCAGCGAAACGACCCCCAGGCTGGTTTGGAACAATCCGAACGCGGTGCCGCGCATTTTTTCCGGCACAGCTTTGCTGATCAGCGACTGGTACGCGGGAGACATCAGGCCCACACCCAGTCCCAGCAAGGCCCATGCCCCTGCGTATCCGGTGAAGCCGCTCACCTGTAGGAAAGTGATCAGGGCGGCAAACTGGAGCAGGAATCCGAGCACAATGGGGATCCGGTCGCCTTTTCTGTCTGCCAGCCAGCCGGCCGGGACCGTGATGAGCATCATGAACACGCCGAAGACGGATTCCAGCCAGCCGATCTGCTGGATCGTCAGGCCGCCCAGCTCCTGTAAGTAGATCGGCAGCAGAGTGAACGACATTGAGAATGCCGTATCCCGCACGCCGTCGGTGAGCAGGATCCAGCTCACCAGACCGCCGGCCAGCACCATCCCGATCATTGCGCCCAGGTCACGCCGCAGACCGGCCAGCGACAACTGCCGGGGACTGGATTCCCGACCGCGGGCAGCGGCGCGCGCCATCCCGATCCGGATCACCGTCGCCAGGAAGTACAGGAAGCCGGCCCACATCAGCATGGTCTTGAAACCACGGGTGTCCGCCAGCCAGCCCCCCAGAGGGGGCCCGATGATGATGACGACAATAAAGATCGTCTCGGTCATTCCGAAGACGCGGGCGCGGTTCTCTTCGGCCGACTCTTCGGCAATGAAGGCGCTGAAGCTCGGAGCAACCAGAGAGCGGGTGATGGAGGCCAGCCCCTCGCCCAGCAGCACCCAACCCCATGTGGGGGCCAGGATCAAACCGACGTACGAGAAAACCCCGGCCACGCTGCCCATGGCGATGCTGCGCAGGCGTCCCAATGAGTCCGAAAGCCATCCGCCCAGGATTTGCAGCGCGAGGGGGATGATCTGGGAAAGGGTGAAGAAAAGCCCCACCTGGAGCACGCTGGCGTTCAGCGACTTCAGGTAAAGTGGCAACAGCGGAAGATACATGTGCCCGGCGGTGTTTGCCAGCACCATTGCGATCATGAACAGAATCAGCCTCCGCGTCAGCAGGGGTCTTTTACTCGGGAGAGATGTCGATGTTTCCATGCTTTGAATCCCGTCATTAAAGAAAGTATCAACCTTCCAACCCGCGAACTATTAGACGTTCAGATATTCAACGGTGAGATCCACCCCGGGCCGCAGTTCCTTTTCATACAGGCTGAACTGCCGGCTGGGATCGGAACGCATGCCCGCCTTTTCGTACAGGCGCAGCGCGCCGGTCAGGTTCTGGGCATCGACGGCCAGACCGACCCTGCGCATCCCACGGTGAGAAAACTCGCTGAAGGAGTGCCGCAGCAGAGCCAGGCCCAAACCCTGCTTGCGCCAGGGCCGCCGCACGCCGAGCGTCTGCACCCAGCCCATGTCAGGGTCGTCGGAGACCTTCGGCCGGCACAGGGAGACGCCGGCAACCTGACCATCGTCCATCGCCAGGAACCACAACGTGGCATCAAAGTCCGGATCGGTGTGGATCCTGTGTTGCCAGCGGGCGAGTTCTTCTTCGAAGGAATGCTCGAAGTATCCCCAGTGGTCCTGGAAAGAATCGCGCGCCGCGCGCACCACTGCCCGGTCGTCCTCTCCAGCCTGGAAGGTGCGCACGGAAATCCCCCCCGGCCATTCGGGCGAGAGTGGAACCCCTGCCAGGTCAGTCACCATCCGGAAGAAGTACCGGATGTGCTTGAACCCGGCTTTCTGGAACAGGGCAGCCGCCTCTCGGGCGTCTGACAGGGTAAAGGTGCGGAGCGCAACCCTGGCGGTAGGGGGCGCTTTGGGGATGTTCGCCCGGGCGCGTTCCTCCGCCCACTGCAAGAGGTGCGTGCCGATTCCCAGGCCGGTCACTGCGGGATAGACTCGGCCCCAGCAGATGGGGAGGATGTAAGGTTCGTCCGGATTCCAGACTTCGATGTAGGCGACCAGCTGGCCGCCAGGGCCGATGACCAGGCGTGTGTCCCTTTCCAGGTCGAAGCCCGGCTCACGCCATTCCATGCTGGTGTCTTTGGCATTGTATTTGTTTTCAACTCCTATCAGTTCGCGCGAGCAGGCGTTGAATAAGGCCACCGCCGCTTCCAGGTCAGCCAGCGTCGCCGGCCGGGAATCATATCCCACCGGCAGCATGTACTTTTGGGTCCGTTGCTCCAACATCCTTACCTCCAAGATGAGTTTTTAGGTGTGCAGGTTGGCAAGTTAACTGGTTCTGGCGTTACAGCCATCGATTCATCAGCTTCGAACCATCCAACGTGCAAACATTCCAACTTTCGAACGTTCTAACGCTCCTACCCGTTCCTGTGGAGCTTGCCGGCGCGCTTGGCGTAGCGTTCAGCCAGCCCGAACACCCACAGGCCAGTGGGGACCGCAACGACTCCCATGATCAGGGTCGGCCAGATATAGGGCCAGAGCTCGAGGGTGCCCGTCCCTTCGAGCAGGGCCAGCCGCGTGCCGTCCAGCACATAGGTCGCCGGGCTGAAGACTGCCATCCTCTGCAAGATCTCGGGCAGCACTTCGACCGGGTAATAGACGCCTGACACCAGGAGCAGGATGGCGATGATCACGTGGGTCATCTGCGAACCGCGCTCGGGGAACAGGAGCGGCAGGATCGATCCCACGATACCGACGCCAATGAAAGAGAGGCTTCCCGAGAGCATCATCAACGTCGCGCCGGCGAGATTGGCGCTTGCCAGGTCGATCTCGAACAGCAGCACGGTCACACCCAGGATTATGGCGGTGAAAACCAGGCTGTAGAACACCGCGAACAGGGTCTGCCCGGCCATGTGGGTCAGGCGGCGAATGGGGGCCATCAGCGTGTACTCGATGGTCCCCTCCCACCGTTCGATTCCGATCAGGTCGGTGATCCAATAGAAGATCATCGAGAGGTAACGCCAGACCAGGGTGCCGACAACCAGGTAGAGCACCAGGTAGCGGCCATCCACGTTCTGTCCGCCGCCGAGGGACTCCATGCCCAGGCCGATGTAGCTGACCGATAAGCTGTTGGCGATGGAATATACCAGCCAGACGACCTCCCAGGACCAGTAACGCTTGACCAGGTTGGCATTGCGTTCTACGAAGGCGTAGGTGGCTCGTATCTCTTTCGTTAATGTCGTCATATCTATCTCCGTCTGGACGTCAGCACGTTGGAACGTTCCAACGCTCTGACGTTTCAACGTGCTAACGCTATAGGTCTTCTTCCTTGACCAGCGCCTTGCCGGTGAGCTCAAGGAAAACGTCTTCCAGGGTGGGCTCGTGGCCGTTGGGGGAGATGAGCTTCTTCAGACCTTCCGGCGTGTCCAGGGCCACGATCGCACCGCTGTCGATGATAGCGATCCGGTCGCACAGCGTATCCGCTTCCAGCATGTCGTGCGTGGTGAGCAGGATGGTCGTCCCGGCTTCCTGGTTCAGCTCACGGACGACCGCCTGCACCTCACGCTTCGAACGCGGATCGAGGCCGGTGGTCGGCTCGTCCAGCAGGAGCAGGCGCGGGCGGGAGAGCAGGGCGCGGGCGATGGCGACTTTCTGCTGCATCCCGCGTGACATCTCCTCCATTGGTTGGAAGATCGAGCGCTTCTCCAGCCCCAGGCGGGTCAGGATCTCCACCACCCGGCGGCGGGTCTCAGCGCCTTCCAGGCCGTAGAGCCGCGCCCCATAGAGTAGGTTCTCCATCGGCGAGAGCTTTTTGAAGAAACTGGCTTCCACGGAGACCCGGTTGATCTGGCGCTGCACCTCCATCGGCTGACGAACCACGTCGTGGCCGAAAACGGTGATCTCCCCGCTGTCCGGCAGCAACAGGGTGGCGATCAGGCGGATCAGGGTGGACTTGCCGGAGCCGTTCGGTCCCAGCACGCCGAAGATCTCGCCCTCTTGCACCTCGAAGGACACCCTGTCCACGGCCACCACGATGGGTTTATGGCCGTTTGCGCGCCGCCTGAGCAGCTGCTTCCAGAAAGGTCCGTCGGTCTTGCCGAATTTTTTATATACTTGATGTACGATAACTGCCTGGTTCATAGCGATTCTCCTCGGTAAAGGTTCGATTCAGGGCGGTGTACCTTAACCTTCTCTTCATAGCGATTCTTCTCGGCGATAATAAAAATAATCGCCAGCCGCAGGGACTCCCGCGGCCGGCGAAGGCATTCACGAAAACAAGACAGCCACGGGACTGGAGGGCACCCGTGGCTGTGAACTGCTTACTCGATCACCTACCTGTCAACAGGCGCACTCCGACAAGGAATCGGGAACTCCGTTGCCGAAAACGGGGATCCGAAGGCGTGCGATGTAGGTGATTTCGTCGATCATTAACTCGTTCTCCAAATTTTTTATCGAGTTTGGCGAGTTTACCATGGAGGAGAAAGATGTGTCAAGGAAATTGCTGAACTCATTTCTCCAATCGAGGCCTCGAAAAGCCGTCATGCCTCTTCCGAATAGGCGTGGCGGAGTCCCGCATCGTTTCTTTGAACCATGGCTGAGGACAGTTCACGGACCATGGGCACGCCGGTGCGATATTGGAAGGGCCACATGGCGCGCAGGTGGAAGAAGGCCACCCGGTCGCCGTTCTTCAGCGGGTGATCCAGATCCGGCTGGAGGCCGGGCATGGCGCTCAGTTCGCCGTTGATGAAGGTGATGCCGCGCTCACTGCCGGGCATTTTAAGCCAGGAGAGAAGGTCGCGGAGCGTGCTGCCTTCTGGGAGCGCAACCCGCAGATTGGCGTAGCCAGGGCCGGCGGAGAGGGCGAGGAGACTTGTGTTGTGCGCAGCTTCATCCCCCTGGCGGCTGACCGCCTCCCTCTGGCGGGCGTATTCGGCCAGCTCACCGTACAACCAGGTGTCAACGATGATCTTAGCTATCGCGCCTCCTCCAATTGGTGGGAAAAAGCCGACCTCGTCCCCAGGCGAAAGCACCCAGTCCATGTCTCGGGTGATTCCGTTCACAAAGGCGACCCGCGTCTCCTCCGATGGGATCTTGAGTGCTTCCACCAGGTCTTGAAGCTGCGCCCCCTCGGACAGGTCGACCTCGAAATGGGATCCGGACTGCCCTTCTGGGGCAAACCGTCTTAAGGATGCATACAGCCTGACGCGCACTCGCATGGGTCTCTCCTTACGGACAGCGGATGATGTCCTGTGCCCACAGGCAGTCCGCACAGGATGGATTCCATCCCCAGCACCCCAGGTTTTGAGTCCTTAATTCACAGGTGTCTCTCAGATCGCAGTCCGGGCATGAGGGGAAGTTAAAAGCTTTAACCTGGCTGCGGAAGAAAGTATATTCTTCGGAGGTCCAGATGTCTGCCAGCTGGTCTGAATTCACGTTACCAAGGATGTACCGAGTGACATCCTTTTTCACGCCGTCGATGGTGAAATAGTTGTAGTTGTGGGAGAGGGCGTAACATGGCGAAACGCCGCCGTCCCAGGAAACTGCCACGGCGTGGTCGTTCACGAACTTACACCGCCGCACAGCGCCCCAGTGCATGCGCGGCAGGTCTTCGATGGCCCAAATGACCCAGGCATCGGCACGCAAGGCCCAGCCGGTGGATTTGAATGGGGGCACCGGCTCGTAGCTGTAGAGCTTCTCGGCGAGCATCTCTTCGGTGTACGGGAGCACGTTGCTGACCAGCAGACGGGAGATATTCAACCGGGCAGCCAGCTTTGCCAGGTCCTCCAGTTCATCGATATTGCTGCGCAGGGCGACGAATTCGACGGCGATATCCGGTTTCAGGGTTTGAAGACGTTGTTTCGCTTCGTTGACGCGTTGGATGCCACCGATGACCTCGGTAAGCAGCCCCCCACGGACGCTGGCGTATGTCTCGGGTCTGCCTCCGTCGATTGACACAACGAGGCGATCCACGCCCAGGCGGATCAGCTCCTCGACCATCTCAGGCCTGAGCAGCAACCCGTTGGTGCCGATCGCCACCGCAAGATCGCGCTCCCGCAAAGCAGCGATCATCTCAAGGATGCGCGGGTGGGATAGTGGTTCGCCAAAGCTGGTGACGATCACGCGCTCCAGGCAGGGTAAGCCGTCCATGCTCGCCAGCAGGCGCTGGAACGTCTCCTGTGACATGTGGGCGATCGGATCCTTCCACGAATTGCGGATGCACGTAATGCATTTCAGGTTGCAAACGGTTGTGGGTTCGAGGTAAAGCTTGCGTATGTCTGCCAGGCGCGGGTGAAGGATGAGATCGCCATTCCGCTCATCCAGCCAGCATTCCAGGGGTCTCTTCAATCGCCGGCGGGAGAGGAAATCCGGCGGCAGGCGAAGCTCGCCACCTTCTCCAATGGTTACCTTTGGCATCGCTCGATGCGAAAAGTCGGGCAGGGGAAAGCACCGGCCCTGCCCGACTTCGAGTAGAAGATCACATCTGCGCGTGGACCGTGTCCAGGGTTTCGTCGGTGATGTCGAAGACCTGGTTGTGCGGCGGCAGGGGCTCCAGGCGCATGAACTCGGGGATGCGATCTGCCTCTTTGCCCAGCCCGGCTGCTTCGTTGAACGCCCGCTCTTTCTTCAGGACCTCAGCGCCGTATGCAGCGACATCATCGGCGGTCCACTGTGTGCCGAGAACGCCATTGCACTCATCGATCAGGCCCTGATAACCTTCCTGGATGTCCAGGATCGGGAAGGCAATGAACAGGCAGTGACCGCTGGAGTCGATGAAGGCGGTGGCAGCCTGGAAGTTCCGGCTGAGCGCGGCCTTGCCCTCCGGGCTGAGCGGATCGACTTTCCCGCTGACACCCAGGATCTCGGGCGCGATGGTGTAGCCGGCGGTGTGGTCTGCGCCCATGGGGGAGGTCGCATAGGTGATGCCGATCCCCTTGACTGCGCGGGGTTCGTAGGCGGGCATGGACTGTCCCTTGACCACCGGGACCCGCGTCAGGCCGTAAGCCCGGCCGGTCGTTTCTGTCCCGCTGCCGAGAATGCGGCCCAATGGCGTGCCTTTGCCCATCTCATGGATCAGGTTGATGGCGCCTTTTCCGTCCCCGAACGCGATCACGCCCGCCTCCATCGCCACAGCGATCGTCGTTCCGGTTTCGATCGTGTCCAGTCCGTACTCGTTGCACAGCCGGATCATCTCGGCGATGTCATCCAGGTTGTCGATGCCGCAGTCAGCGCCGAGCGCCCAGTCGGATTCGTACTCCACGCAGGAGACGTGCTCGCTGCCGTCCTCCTTATACCAGGTGTTCGAGCACTGGATGATGCATCCCGGGCTGCAGGCGTGGTTGTAGACTTCCTTGCCCTTGCGTTCTTTGACACCCTCGAAGATGGCTTCTCCGGCGATCTTGGCTGCTCCTTCGAAGCGCCCGCTTGAGAAGTTGCGCGTCGGCAGTCCGCCGGCCTCGTTCATGATGTTGATCAGGACCGCGGTCCCGTAGGTGTTGAGGCCGCCCTTTGGTTTGCTGATGGCGTGGGTCTGGATGGCTTCAGTCAGCTTCTTGCGCCCGGCTTCGAACAGGGGTTTATCGGCGATCGGCACTCCCGGAGCGCCTTTGGAGTTGAGGACGATGAATTTGACGCCCTTGCTGGCCATGACCGATCCCAGACCGCCGCGTCCGGCGTAGCGGGTAGCGCGCCCTTCAAGATCATTGAATACGACCCCAGCGTTGCCATACCGATGTTCTCCGGCCAGCCCGGTGCCGGCGATGGAGACTTTGTTGCCAAACTGCGCGTAGAGGGTCGGAAACACCGCGCTCAGCGGCTTGCCGGCGTATTGCGTGGCATCGAAGAAGTCCAGCTTTGGCTTTTTAGCTGCCGGGTCCCAGTCGATCAGCATGCCCCAATATTTTCCATCCTCCTTGGGTTGCCCCTCAAGCACCAGTGCCCGGATCTGCATATCTGCGAGATCCGCTCCCCAGGCTGACCCCGCGTTCGACTCTTTGACGCCGCCAGTCAGAGGCGATTTCGCCCCCACCGAGATGCGTGCAGAAGTCGGAGCTGGCGTCCCGGTGACGATGCCTGGAGAAAAGATGAGCTTGTTATTCGGACCCAGGGGATGAGCTGGCGGCGGCACCTCGTCGGCCACCAGAGTGGAAGTGAGTGCCCGCCCGGCAAGGTACTGATACCCGGCAGGCAGATCTTCGAGCTGGTAAGTTCGATCTGTCATGTTGACTCGCAGTAGCCACATAGGTTCCTCCATTCTCTTATAGTATGAATTTGACATCTCTCAGGAATGAGAAACTTTCTTCTGCTAGACTCGCGCCCTCCTTTCGCTGTAACTTAACGAAGAGACAGACTCAACTTTATTTAGGACGAACGCAGTTGGTTGGAGGATGGGGGTGTCCGGGCGGGTATAGCCCGTCCAAACACCCCCCAAAATCCTCTCAACTGTGTATCTTATATTATTTATTAGATCTTGTTGCGATTTTCAAGTGACTTAAGTAATCAATTTCCGTGCAGACAGACCTGAAAAGGCTGGGGTTCTTGCCTGCCTAATGCTCGCGCAGGAGAAAATCCTGCCCTACATATGGACCTTGTTCTCGGTTATTCCCGCCAACTATGGGAAATTGCGGACCTGCCGCTGAGGGTTTTCTTCAAGACAAATAAACGGATGTCACCGACGCGGACGAACGCGTCCGGATTGCTAGGTAGGTCATCTGGGGGTGGAAGAGCCTATGGGCTGCACTAACCCTGGAGCGGGTCCCCAATCCAAGACTGCGAGAGGGATAGGCGCCGCTCTCATCCCTCTATATTCACCACCGCCAGGGAATCTGCCGAGGAAGGGATCTTAGCTCATGGGATGACGAGCTCGTACGCGTCGATCAATTCCCCTGTCCGGTTGATGAACTGGAAGCGGATGAAACCCTCCCCCGCCTCTACGAGCATCGCGCCGTAGTTGTCGTTGTAGCGCAGCTGGCTGCCTTCGTCGATGATCGCAAAGGGATAGATCGACCCGCCGCCCAGCCCGTTGATGACATAGACGATCCCATCCCTGTGGATGCGCTCGTAGGTGTGGTCGTGCCCGGAGAGCACCAGGTCCGCCCCCCATCCGGCGAAGGGCCAGCGCATCCAATCGACCGGGCCGTGGATCCCGGAGGAGTACGGCGGGTGGTGGGCGACGACTACCTGCCACGGGGTGATCGATTCCGCAAGCCCCTGGCGCAGCCAGTCTGCCTGCGCCGAGCTGGCGCCGACTCCATCCGCCTCCCGGGAGTCGCTGTCCAGGACGAAAAAGTGTAATTGTCCCCAGGTGAAATCGTAGTAGCGCTCGTTGCCGGGCAGGGTGAAATAGTCCAGGTACGGCTGCGCGTTGTCCGTGTTCCAGTCGTGGTTGCCCAGGCTGGGGAAGAAGCGGTTCACGTCGGCGCCCTCGCCGTAACCCCCCAGGTAGGGATAGATGAAAGCATGGTAGAACTGGCCGATGTTCTTGTCGATGGTCTCGGCAGCCCCGTTGGGGTAGTTGTTGTCACCGGTGGTAACGACGAAATCCGGCGCCCAGCCGGCGACGAGCGCCGCCACGTCGGCCTCCGGCTGTCCCCCGCCGCCGTAGTCGCCGATCACGGCGAAGGTGATGACCTCTGGGGAAGGGGTAGGAGGGGGGCTGGCGCGCTCCACGACCGGCACGAAGATCGTGTATTCTACGGTGCCGAGTGCCGGTTGCGGGGAAGGTGTAGGAGAAGGAACGATCCCCGGGAGATCCCTCGCGCCGGGGGTATCCGCAGAGGGCGTAGGGTGCGAGGAGGCGATCGTGCCCGGGAGCTCGGGGGCCGGGGAGATGGGGAGAAAAGTTTGCGGATAAAATGGACCAGCGCAGGCGGCGAGGAGGAAGACAGGCAGGGCAAGCCGGTAGACGAACAAAATGGCAGAACAGCAGGGAAGCAAGTCCACGGTCAGAAAAAAGCGCCTCGCAGTCAACAATTGGCGATCTGCAGTCAGGTGGTCAACGAGTCCGCAAACAGGTAAGAAACGATCAGCAATCAGAAATATTTACTCCCGCGCTCTTTGCGGGACGGTAATTCAGTCGCCTTCCAGCCGGTACAGTCCTCCGGCATAGTCGACCAGGTAGAGCTCGCCGAATTCATCCTCTCCGAAAGAAGTGATCGTGAAGCTCGTCTGGAACAGGAGAGCGTTCTGCCAGGCGCCAGCTGCATCCCGGAACAGTCCCCAGATCTGCCCAGAGCCGTAATCTCCGTACAAGTAAATGCCCTGCCATTCCGGCAGGTTTGATCCCCGGTAGACGTGCCCCCCGGTGACGGATATGCCCTGGCTGTGATCGTATTCCATCACCGGGTCGATTAGCTCCATGCCGGCTGGAGGGTCTCCCGCGAAGGGATGGGCGCCTTCTCGGTAGTTCCAGCCAAAGTTGGCGCCGCCGGGGCTGCCGGCGGGCAGGAAGTCGATCTCCTCCCAGGCGTTCTGCCCCACGTCGCCGATGTAGAGGTCGCCGGTCAGGCGGTCGAAGGAAAAACGCCATGGGTTGCGCAAACCAAAAGCCCACGCTTCTGGCGTGCCCCCTCCCTGGGTGAACGGATTATCGGGAGGGATGAGGTAAGGCTGGACACCGCCACCCAGGGGGGTGGTGACGTCGAGGCGCAGGATCTTCCCTAGGACGTAGTTGGTATTCTGCCCGTTTCCCAGCGGATCCCCGGCGCTGCCGCCGTCGCCCAGGCCAATATACAGATAGCCGTCGGGGCCGAAAGCCAGCGCGCCGCCGTTATGATTGGGGTATGGCTGGCCCACGCCCAGGATCCTGAACTCGCTGTCCGGGCCGGCCAGCCTCAGGTCGTCCACAGCCTGGAAGCGAGCGATGACCGTGTCCCCGTTCAGGTCGGTGTAGTTCACGTAAAAGTAGCCGTTCTGTGGGAACAGAGGGTGGAAAGCCAGCCCGAGCAGGCCGCGCTCGCCGCAGCACCCGACACGGTCCTGGATATCCAGGAATGGTTCGGAGAGCAGCTGTCCGTCCTGCACGATCCGGATGCGGCCCGGCTGCTCCAGCACGAACAAGCGCCCAGAGCCATCCCCGGCGCTGGCGATACCGACGGGGCGCTCCAGCCCGCTGGCGACCAGCTGCCAGGAATACCGACCTGGATCGGGAAAGCCGGAAGGGCCTTGCGGTTGGGTTTCCGTGGGTGTCGGTGGGAGGGGTGTTGGGGAAGGGACCTCGGTTTGGTTCGGGGTGAGGCTGGGCCGGGGAAGGATTGTAAGAGTGTTTTCCGCCGTCTCTGATGGCGGGGGAACGGCAGGGAGGGTCAGTTCGGGCAAGGGGCCGGCTTCAGGGGGTGCACCTCTGCAGGCAGCGGCGAACAGGAGCAGCCCGGATAAGAAGCGCACGCGCAGCAAGGAGCGCACTGGTTTTCTCCAGGAAGGGGACGCCAGGCCGTCCTGCCTTACTCCTCGTCCTTGAACTCGGCATCGACGATTTCATTATCTTCAGCCTGCTGTGGGTCGCGCCATTCGCCTGGAATGGTCCTCGCCAGAGCCGCCCGGTGCTCCTCGACCACCTCCGGCGGGCAGAGCTCGACGAAGACGAACATACCCAGGCCGATGATGGCAGCGTCATCGAAGGGTCCAAGGACGAGATCGGGGATAAACAGGTAAGCCACCGTGGCGATCGGGATCAGCTTGATGAGCGGGTTCACACGTCGGTCAAGCAGCAGCCGCACGACGAGCTTGAGGTGGTTCGATATGTCGCTGAAGAAGCCGCCGCTGTACGGCTGGATCGATCGTCTCTTTTCACCGGGCATGCTTGCCTCCAATTGGGAGGCATTATACTATGAGGATCAGGTTGAATCTCGAAAGGTATGTTAAAATTAAATCAAACGAACCCAGCCCGATCCAAAACCGTCTGGTTTCTCTTGAAAAGCGCTTACTTCACCCCTTCTACGATCAAGCAGAAATCAGTAGATCTCCTCCAACTGGCTAAGGAAAATCTACGTTCTAACCGCCCGTCTTTTGTCCCCGAGCGTTCGGCCCTGCTTGTCCTGGACATGCAGCGGTATTTCCTCGAACCGGAATCGCACGCCTTCGTGCCAAGCGCGCCGGCTATTGTCCCAGGAATCCAGCGGGTGGTCCGGGGATATTCGGACCGCGGCCTGCCCGTCGTCTTCACCCGGCATGTGAACACGCTCCAGGACTCCGGGCTCATGTCCAGCTGGTGGCGCGAGATCATCACATTGGATAACCCTTTACACAGGATCATTGACGACCTGGTCCCCCCAATACCCGATGATCAGCACTCAGATGCCAGCCATCAGCCATCAGCAATCAGAAATCCGGAATCCCCTATTGTCATACAAAAGCCTCAATACGACGCGTTCTACCAGACAGGCTTGGAAGAAGCCTTGCGGGAACGGAACGTCAGGCAGGTCGTGGTCTGCGGGGTCGTGACGCACCTGTGTTGCGAGACGACCGCCCGCTCCGCTTTCGTGCGCGGTTTCGAAGTCTTCTTCACCATCGACGGGACTGCCACCTACAACGAGCGTTTCCACCTTGGGACGCTGATCAATCTCTCACACGGCTTCGCCACACCGGTGCTGATGGCCGATGTCCTTGTTGCTTTGGAGGGTGGTCATGGAAATTGAGCCGGTGTTGATCATCGGGGCCGGTCCGGCGGGGCTGGCGGCCGCCATCCAGCTCAAGCGCTACGGGATAACGCCGCGCATCTTCGAGAAAGATGCGATCGGAGGGTTATTAAGGAACGCCAACTTGGTCGAGAACTACCCGGGATTCCCTGGGGGGATCGCCGGAAGGGATTTGGTCCGGCTTTTCGAAAATCAGTTCAGGGAGCTCTCGCTTCAGGCGACGTATGAAGAGGTGCTCTTGCTCGACCACCGGTCCGGCTTGTTCTACGCCCGCACGGATCGCGCCGAGTACCGGGGGCGCATCGCCCTGATCGCCTCCGGCACCCGGCCGCGCGCCATGACTACTCCGGAGACCCCCGACGCCCTGCAGGGAAAGATCTTCTACGAAATCTTCCCCTTGCTCGACAGGAGAGGACTGGAGATCGTCATCCTGGGCGCCGGAGACGCGGCCTTCGATTACGCGTTAAATCTGGCGAGGTCCAACCGGGTCTCGATCCTCAACCGGGGCGCAGCGCGACGTTGCCTCCCGCTTCTATGGGAACGCACCCGGCTCGAGCCGTCCATCCGCTACTACGCCAACACGACGGTCCTGGAGATCGAGGCGGATGGTCCGGAGCGGCTGCGCCTGGAATGCCGGCGGCCTGAGGAGAGGTTGACCTTCCACCCCAACGCGCTGATCGCCGCATTCGGAAGAGATCCCCGGCTGGACTTCCTGGCGGAAGGGCTCAGGGCACTGGCATCTCAGTTAGAAGTAGAGGGACTGCTCTATTTTATCGGAGATGTCGCCAACGGCATTTACCGGCAGACTTCCATTGCAGTCGGGAACGGTGTGCAGGCAGCGATGAAGGTCTACCAGAAGCTCATGGAGGTATCCGGATGAAGGTGCTGGCCACGGCTGGTAAAGAAGAAGTCGCCATCGTTTACATCGCCGAAATGGATGACGGGAACCTGATCGAGTTCGTCGAGGCGTTGCAGCCTCCCCTGCCGCGAGAGGAGAAGTGGGTGCTCCTGGTATCGACCATGTATGGTTGTCCGGTGGGCTGCAAGATGTGCGACGCGGGCGGTTCCTACCACGGGAGAGTCTCGAAGGAAGGCATCCTGGCGCAGATCGATACACTGGTCAGGCTGCGCTACCCGGATGGGCGCGTCCCATCCCGGCAGTTCAAAGTCCAGTTCGCGAGGATGGGTGAGCCGTCCCTCAATCCGGCAGTATTGGCGGCGATCGAAGAGGTCCCGGTATTATTCGATGCGCCCGGCTTCTTGCCCTCGGTCTCGACGATCGCCCCGCGCGGGGCGGGCTCTTTCTTTGAGAGGCTGCTGGAGATCAAACGCGAGAAATACTCTGGCGGGCGGTTCCAGTTCCAGTTCTCGGTCCACACCACCGACGAAAAGCTGCGGGACGAGATCATGCCGGTCAAGAAGTGGGGGTTCGCGGAGATGGCAGCGTACGGCGAGCGGTTCTACACGCCGGGCGACCGCAAGATTGGCCTTAATTTCGCCCTGGCCGAAGGGATGCCGGTCGACCCCGCCATCCTCCGGGAGCACTTCGATCCGGACAAGTTTCTGGTCAAGATCACCCCGCTCAACCCCACGTACCGGGCCCGAGAGAGCGGGTACCGCTCATATATCGACCCACACCGGGCAGGCGGGGACTATCCGATCGTGTGGGACCTGCGGGAAGCGGGATACCAGACCATCGTCAGCATCGGGGAGGTCGAAGAGAACTACATCGGCAGCAACTGCGGGCAGTACGTGCGCAGGCGTCTGGAAGCCGCCCGGCCGGTCGAAGGGGGGTATACGTATCCGGTTGAAGGATTGTAACCCCCAATCTCCTACTCACCGATTTCGAAGACCTCTCCCGCGCTGTTGCCCTGCACCTCCGGGAAGTATGCCTGCCAGGCGCGGGCGGGCAGCACGCGGTACTCGCCGGGCTGCAATACGACCAGCTGGTAGGTCAGCTCGTAGGTCCCCGGCGGCAGAGATTCTGCGGACCAGGCGATGTGGTCGTCGAAGACCCGGGGTTCTCCGAAATACCACCACCCCCACCCCTCGTCCAGAGGCTGGCGGGGATCGTATTCCGGGACCGCGCCCAGCTGGCTGGTCTTCAGGCTGGTGTCCAGCACTTCAGCGCCGGCCGGGATGTAGTCTTCGACGATCAAATAGTAAGCTGTTTCCGGCACCGTGACGGTGAGGCGGGCGGTGACCAGCTCGCCGGCGTGGGCGCCCTGGACGGCGGGACATTCCTCCTCTGCGCCTGCCTGTTCACAGGCGTCCGTCGAAGGGTAGTAGGAACGGCTGAGGCTGATCCCTCTCTCTAGCGGGGCGACTTCCTCAACGGGTCGGTGCACGGTCAGGTGGGCGCTGTAATACAAGCGACCGGGACCGCCCCCGCGCTCGATCAGAAGGGCGTTCGGGTCGTCCGGATACAGGTCGCCGATCGGGACCGTGGCAGTAACCGGGTTCATCTGGACTGTACCTGACGCCTCGCCGGTGACCAGCAGCGAGCCGTTGAGCTCCGCGGAGAAGGCGAATTCCCCTCCCAGCTCCCCGGTGCCGCGCATGACCTCCGCAGCCGCCATCAGCGTCCAGGCGGTCTCGAATGTCGATGGCCAGGCCCCGGAGGCGTCACGGTGCGCCATCAGGTAGCGCATGGCGTCCGCTACCAGGGGCGAGGCCGGATCGTGCTGGGCCAGGGCGTAGAGCACTGTGGCAGTCGCCTGGATCGTGCTACTCATGTTCTGCCAGCTGGTTCCCTCGTTCTCCCAGTGCACGCCGGTTGCTGAACGAGAAGCGCCCGCTTCCAGGTCGGAGAACAGAGTCAAGACACGCTCGTCCCCGGGAGCCAGGTCCTCGAGAGTGAGCGCCAGGAGCGCCTGCGCCCACGGGTTCAGGCGGTCCCGCGCGGTGAACAGGTTCGCCGCGATCGCCAGGTCGGAGTCGCCGCCTCTCGCCAGGGCCGCGGCCCTGGCTTCAGCGAGCGTAAAGAGTTCGAACGCCAGTCGGTCGAGCTGCCAGGTCTCTTCGAGCATCTCCACGGCTGGCAGCGCCGCGCGCAGGTACTCCACCCCTGAAGATATCACGCCGGCTTCCAGGTCGACTCCTGCCTCGCTGGCTCGCGTCAGCCCGAGGAGGACGTATGCCGTGATGAACGGGTCGCTCGGGCCGCCGCTCCACCAGGCCCATCCGCCGTCCCCGTTCTGACGGGCAGCCAGCCGGGCAAGCGATTCCTCCAGGGTCCGGTCGAGGCGGGAACGGAGGCCTTCATTTTCCCGCCCAAACTCCTGGACGACGCGGTAGATCTCCAGGTTGGGGAGGAAGCGTGAGACGACGACCTCGCAGGAGTCGTAAGGGTACTCTTCAAGCACGTCCAGGGCGGACAGCAGGGCTGCGCCAAGGGTGGGCGCCATTTCTATGTCCAGGGACCCACCGGTGGGGTCGAAGGAGCGCGGCAGGCTGACCAGTTCCAGGCGCTCGCCGCGGTTTTCCAGGATACCTGACGTCCCGAAGGTCTGCGGGGCGATGTACCGCAGGACCGGGAGAGCGCCCTGGGCCGGGCGGGCGGCATCCTCCAGCCTTGCTCCCGCGGGACCCTCGGCAGTGGCTGAGAATACTAGGTCGGCGCTGGCGACGTCCTGGGCAACTCCCCACCACTCGACCTTGGTCCGGCCCCCGGCCGCCACGGAAATAGACTGCAGCGCCTGGTCCGGCTCGTCCAACGCAAAGCCTGCCGCCTCCAGGGCGACGGTCACCTGGAGGTCCTGGTCTGTGTTGTTCTGCACCACGGCTGCCAGGAGGGCGTGATCGTCGAGCACCAGGAAGCGCGGCGTTACCGGACGGACCAGGAGGTCCTTGGTCGTCACGACCTGGTCCTGCGCCTGACCAACGCGGCTGTCCTGGGAGATGCCGCGCACGTCGATCTGCCAGGTGGTCAAGCTGTCCGGCAAGACCACTGTCACGGAGGCGCGCCCGTCGGCGTCGGTGGTGAATTCGGCGTTCCAGTACGCAGTGTCGGGGAACTCTTCGCGCACCTCGATCGCCGGGGCGAGATCGCCTCCGCCGCCGCCCAGTCCCTCCGGGCCGAACAATTCCCGCCCGGTCCAGGCAGCCAGTCCGAGGCTGGTGTTCACCGCGAGCGGCTGGATGCCGTAGAACGCCGGGACGATGTCCGGCGCGGTCGGATCAGCCAGCGCCAGGACCGCCAGATCGACCACCGAAAGGGAGAACTCTCCTTCCACGGGCTCCCCCTGGGAATCGGTCACCAGTAGGTCGAAAGTGACCGGTTCGCCCGGTCCCGCCCTCCGAGGCTGGCTGGTGAGCGTGACTTCGAGGGTCTGGGCGATCGGCTCGATCGGCAGGTTGATGAACCCCTGGCGGAAATCGGGTCTTGCCTCGCTGCCGGCGCGCAGCAGAGTCACGGAGACGTACACGTTCGGAGCCTCGTCGTTGCCCAGCGGGATAGACAGGCTCGTCCCGCTGCCGTCTACGGCGACGACTTGGTGGCTGAACACCACCCCCCGTTCCACGGTGACCAGGGCCTGGACGTTCTCACCCAGCGGATTGGGCACAAAGACCTGCGCCGTTTCGCCGGGGAGATACGATTCTTTGTCAGCAGTGAGGCGCAGGCGCTGGTTTGGAAGGTTTGGCCAGGTCGCTTCTCCGGATCCGCCCACCCAGAGCAGGACCTCGGTCAAAGCCAGCTCGCTGCCCGGATCGACCCCTGAAACGTTCAGCTGGTAGGTTCCCGGCTCGGGCGGGGTGAAAGCGACGCGCGCCGCGCCGTTCTCACCGGTAGCGAAATCGGTGCTGCCGACCGGCGTGTAGCGCGGCTCGTATGTGGGAGGCTGGCGAAGTTCTCCCGGCGGCGGTTCGATCAACTCCCATTCGACTTTTTGGAAATCGGCCCGTAAGGAGCGTTCCCCGGCGGGGTCTCCCGCCCAGTCCAAGACCTGCACCTCGAAACCCGCCTCGCGCCCGGCGGGGAGGAACCAGATGTCAGGCCTGACGCCGATGAAGAAATCGGCCGGATTAGCGAGGGCCTCTGCGCGAGCGCTGACAGGCAGGCCCGTCTCGTCTGTAGCGGTTACCTCCAGCCGGTAGCGATACCGGGCGTCCGAAGCCTCCGTGGAGAGTTCGATCTCAAACCGACCGTCGGGACCGGTCTGCCCCTCCCCCTGGTCGACCTGTTCTCCGAGCGAGGGGATAAAGAAGAATGGGAATGGTGACAGCCACCGGGTGTCCTGCTTGCCCACCTCATACCCCGGATGGAAGAAGGATTCGGGTTCACGGTACAGGACCCAGGTCAGCGGGACGTTTCCGGCTGGGGCGTCGAAGAAGTAGCGCGCTTCGACGCTCGCGGCCAGCGGGCCCCCGCCTTTTACCTGGTCCGCTGAGAACGTGACGCTGAGGTTTATCTCCGGTTTGCGGTATTCAGCCACGTGGAAAACCACCGAGCTGAAATTTGCCTCCTCGCTAGAGAGGTGGTACTGCCCCGGTTCGAGATCCTCGGGCAGCTTGTATTCACCGTGGGCGGTCCCATAGACCGACAGCGGCAGGTCGAAAGCTGCCATCTCCTCGCCGATGAGGTTGAACAGCTTCACCAGCAGGCTGGACTGGTCCGGGATGTCGTAGCGACCGTTATACGCCTGGCGAGCGATCGCCCGGAAGAAGACCGTCTGTCCCGGTCGATAGATGGGGCGGTCGGTGTAGAGGTAAGCTTCAAGGTGGGGAGGCGTGTAATCGAGGGGAAATCCGAACTCGTTGCCAAGCATCCCCTGGCTCCAATTGGTGAGGGCAGCGGAAAAACCTTCCTCACCCGGCTCACCGATGATGGCGAATGCCGTGCCGTACACGTCCCGGCGCGGCGAGAACCGGGCTGTGAACACCCCCTCGTGGTCTGTCTCGCCGCTGGCGATCACAGACCCGGTTTCGGCGTAGATCGTCACAGGCTGATCCGCCAGGGGAGAGCCATCTCGCAGGTCCACCGCCCAGACCAGGGCGTCGATGGCGCTCATTTTCAGAGTCGTGTTGACGCTGCTGACGACCAGGAGGTAAGGACCCGGGTAGATGTATTCCACGTCGACGTTGAAGCGCAGGATGTAGAAACCCGGGCTGAGAGGAGCGCCGCCCACAGTGAGCGGGATGTCGACCGGTGTGCTCTGGTTCTCCGGGAGGTCCAGGACCTGAGAGAACGTCTGCTGATCTTCGGGCTGGTAAGCCTGGCGCAGGTCGAAGCCGCCGGGGGCAAGCATGGCGATGAAATCATCCACCGGCACACGCCCGATGGACAGGGATAGGCTTCTAAGGTTCGTAGCCTGGACGGTGAGGCGGGATTCCTCCGGACGCACGAACAGGACGTCGGTGCCATAGGTGACGACCAGGTTGGGGTCGAGTGGGCGGGTCCTGAAATGCAGGACGAAATCCTGCCCCAGGCGGCCGTTCCACGCGTCCGGCAGGTTGGGAGAGATCGTCAGGGTGTAGTCCGTTGCCGGTGAGAAGTTTCCGTAGATCCAGAGCGTCGCCTGCTCTTCATCGACGTGTGCTTCCAGATTGGGGATTTCCGGCTCGAGGGTGATGAACTGCAGGACGTTCTGTGGTTTTACCGGCGCGCTGAAAGTGATCAATACACCAGAGTAGGCGTCTTTCAGGCCTCTCTCAGCAGGGTCGCTGCTCAGCACAGCCAGTTCCCCGACCGTGCGGAAACTGAACTCCTGCGGCGCGCCCAGGGGTGTACCGCCGCCTGATCGGCTGGCGCCGTCAAGGCGGACGGTGTACTGTCGATCGCGCCGCCACAGACCTTCCGGGTCAAACGTGGCGATGGTGAAGTCGTCATTCCAGGAGATCTCCCCGAAGACGCGCTCACCGCCTTCGTCTTCCACCTGGAGGTTCTCGGCGACGCTGTCCGGGTCCATGGGTTGATTGAAGGTCAGGAGGACTTCCGCATCCAGGCGCACGTTACGGGCACCCTCTTCCGGATCGAAGGCAGAAAGTCCGGGCAGCTCGGTGGTAAAGGACCAGGATTCAATGAACTCGAGCGGGCTGCCGTCCAGTCCGGCAAGGTTCTCCCGCAACCGCACCGTGTACTGTTCTCCACCCGCCAGTGCAGGTTCCGGGTAGAAGATGTAAGTGCTGGTATTTAACCATTCCCCGTGCCCTGGCGCGGTCGGTTCGATCGTGAAGGCAGGCGCCAGGGATTCCGGGTCTGCGCCCAGGGGGACCACCGGGCGGTTGAACGCTGCGACGACTGCCGAGGTTGGATCGACAGCGGTTGCCCCGTCTTCCGGGAGCGCCTGGGACAGGCGCAAGTAGCCGACGGTCTGGTAGACCAGGCTGATCGGCTCGGTCAGCGCCATACCGTTGGCTGCCTTGGCGCCGGTGCCCAGCGAGACATTGAGCTCGGTGGCGGGCGGTGCAGGTTCATCCGGTGTGAATATCAGCGTCGAGTCGTCGATCCAGTTGAACGTTCCGGAGAGCCCGGAAAATGCGGCCTCAACCGAAGCGCGGTCCATTGGCTGGTTGAAATAGAACGTGATGGATCCGTCGAGGGCAATTTCCGACCGGGGAAAGGGGTCGCTCTCTACCAGGCCTGGTGGCAGGGGCCGTGGGGTGGGCGTAGGTTTGACCGGCGGAAGGGGTGTTTCCACTTGAGGCGACCTTTCCGTGGGTGTGGGAGTAGGGGTTTCTCGCTGCAGCCCGGGTAAAGCGCAGGCCAGCGCGGAAAACAGGAGTGCGATCAGCGGGAAGCGCAGGAAATGCCTTGTTCGATGGGCTCGGGACTCTTGAGATTGAAATGGCATTCAGGATTCTCCTGAAGGAGAAGACGGATCTGCAGACTGCCTGGTTCCAAATCGAAAGCTGTTCGGTCTTCGCCGGCAGTGCTATCTGCTCCGCAGGTGGATCACCCGTGAAGGGGCGGTCAGGAGCATTCAGGCACAGGACAATCTCCGGACACCGGTGTGCCTGGATTAATGAGGCGATTATATTACACGTCAGATGGATTTGGTACAATTGAAACCTGCTGGCGGAACCGGCAGGCAGCCATATACGTTAACGGTTAAGCGCGATTCACACATCCCCCGATACGCGCCTTTGATTGACCGGTGACCTCAAATCCCCGGATTGCTCATCGAGAAGGTGAAAAGGATTATGAAAAGCACTTCTGCAGCTCCAACAGCTTCATTTCAACCGGCCAATTTCTTTATACAGATCCTGGTGTCGGTTGCAGGAGGCCTGGCGATCTCCGGTGTGATCTTGGTGCTGGCGTGGGTCGGTTTCAACGCGTATTTCGCCGGAAAAATCTATCCTGGCGTCTCGGTTGCCGGGGTAGATCTCTCGGGATTGTCGCCAACGGAGGCTGTGGCGCGCCTGCAGAACAGCCTGGTTTACCCGGCCGAGGGGAAGATCCTTTTCCGGGATGGCGAGAAGTCCTGGCAGGCTTCACCGGCCATGTTGGGTTTTTTTCTTGACCCACAGACCTCCGCCTTGTCTGCGTATGGGTATGGCCGCAGCCTGAACCCTGCCACCCGGCTCATGAGCCAGTTCAAGGCCTGGTATATCGGCGCCTCTCTGCCGCCGCGCTACGTTTTCGACAGGAGGGTCGCCCGCGAATTCCTGGCACAGATTGCCGCTGAAAACGACGTACAGAAAGTGGAGGCTTCGCTGAGCGTGGAGGGCGTTGAAGTGGTGGTCCGTCCCGGCCAGATCGGCCGGCTGCTCGATGTCGAAGCGACGCTCGAAAATCTCGAGGCGCTGCTCCAGACCATGCAGGGTGGAGAGATCACGCTGGTCATCAAGGAGGACCCGCCAATCATCCTGGACGTCGAAGAACAGGCCGCGATCGCTCGCCAGATCTTGAGCGAGCCGCTGACGCTCTTCGTCCCGGACGCTCAGGAAGGCGACCCTGGTCCGTGGACCTTCCAGCCAGACGCTCTGGCCCGGATGATCACCATCGAACGGGTCGCTTCCGAGGGAGGGGAGCGCTACCAGGTGGGACTTCAGGCGGAAGGGCTGCGGATTTTCCTGGGGGGCATCGTCTCGGAATTGCAGCGCTACCCACAGAACGCGCGGTTCATCTTCAACGACGACACACGCCAGCTGGAGGTGCTCCAGCCAGCTGTCATCGGCCGCTCCCTGAATGTGGATGGGAGCATCCAGGTTATCAACGAAAAGCTCCTGGCCGGAGACCACAGGATCGCTCTCGATCTGGAATATACGTCGCCGGAGGTGGGCGACGATGCCACCGCAGAACAGCTGGGCATCACCGAGCTGGTCAGCTCCCATACCTCCTATTTTTACGGCTCCAGCAGCGCCCGGATCCAGAATATCACGACCTCCTCCAGTCGCTTCCATGGGCTGCTGGTGCCCCCCTGGGCGACTTTTTCGATGAGCGAGTGGCTGGGGGATGTCAGTCTGGATAACGGCTACGCCGAAGCGCTGATCATCTTTGGGAACCGCACTATCCAGGGCGTCGGCGGAGGGGTGTGCCAGGTCAGCACGACCCTGTTCCGCACCGCCTTTTTCGGGGGATACCCGATCGTGGAGCGTCATCCGCATGCATACCGGGTAGGGTACTATGAGCTGCGCGCCGATGGCGGCTACGACACCAGCCTGGCGGGATTGGACGCCACGGTCTTCGCTCCCCTCGTGGATTTTAAGTTCACCAACGATTCGGATCACTGGCTTTTGATGGAGACTTATGTCAACCAGGAGGCGCGGACCCTGACCTGGAAGTTCTATTCCACTTCGGATGGTCGCCAGGTCGAATGGCATACAAGCGGCTTGAAGAACATCGTGGAGCCTCCGAAACCCCTCTATGAAGAAAACCCTGAACTCGCGAAGGGCGAGATCAAGCAGGTGGACTGGGAGGTGGAAGGGGCTGACGTGACCGTCACCCGGACAGTCACCAGGGGCGGCGAGGTGCTCTATACAGATACCATTTCCACCCACTATCTGCCCTGGCGGGCGGTGTACCAGTATGGGCCGGGGACCAATGGTATGCCTCCCAAGGACAAAGACAATTGAGAAATCATAACCGGCACACTAAAGATGATACTCCTGGCTTCTTCTGCAGGGTTTCTCCTTAAAAACCTTTTAACCGCTTCTTTCCTTCTCTCTCTGACGTTGGCTCGTTTGAACCTCCAGGCCAAACCGCAGGACGGAGACTATCGCCAGTACCTCCCACTAGTCGATAACCTTTCTACACCATGGGATCGCTGGGTCCCTACTCCCGGAACCAGCTGGCAGTGGCAGCTGACCGGGGAAATCGATACCTCCTTCGACGTCCAAATGTATGATATCGATCTCTTCGACGCGCCGGATGGCATCATCGAGAGTTTGCACACGGATGGGCGAATCGTGATCTGCTATTTCAGCGCCGGCAGCTGGGAAGAATGGCGCCCGGATGCGGGCCTCTTTCCCGACTCGGTCAAGGGAAATGACCTCGAAGGCTGGCCAGGGGAAAAGTGGCTGGATATCCGCCAGCTCGATGTGCTCGGGCCGATCATGGAGGCCCGGCTGGACCTGGCGGTTCAGAAGGGGTGCGATGGAGTCGAACCGGATAATGTCGATGGCTTCACGAACGAGACCGGTTTCCCGCTGACTTCGAGGCACCAGCTGGCCTACAACACCTGGGTCGCCAACCAGGCGCATGCCCGCGGCCTCTCCGTTGGCCTGAAGAACGACCTGGAACAGATCCCGAACCTGCTCCCCTTGTTCGATTGGGCGCTCAACGAGCAGTGCTTTCAGTACGACGAATGCGAGCGATTAATCCCCTTTATCCAGGCAGGCAAGGCTGTCTTTGGGGTAGAATATGAGCTGCCACCTGAAAACTTTTGCCCGCAGGCCAACGCCATGAACTTCGATTTCCTCAAAAAGCATCTCCAGCTTGACGCTTGGCAGGTGGCTTGCCGGAGCATGGTGGATACTTACAATCCTATGAATCTATCAAACAATTCCAATTGAGGGAATACGAAATGGTCAGTAAAGAGCTGCTCGAGATCCTGCGCTGCCCCAACTGCGTCCGTGAGAAGGATGGACTGCTCGAATACTACCGGGAATCCTGGTTGATCTGCCAGGACTGCGGTCGAAAGTACCCCATCCGCGACGACATCCCGGTGATGTTGATCGATGAGGGAGATAAATGGAGATCGACACCCAGGGAGGAATTGCCCGTCCCACCACCTGACAAGTGATCCCGAGACTTGTCCCGAGAACCAGGCCCGTGGGATGGCACAGATGACCACGGAAAGTGATAATCTGGAATTATTGGTAACCGATTTGGCATGTGGAGACGAAGGCCGCGCCGAGGCCGCGGCCAGGCAGCTGGCCGCGCGTGGGCGCGCAGCTTTGCCTGCCCTGGAAGCGCTGCTGGCCAGTCCTGATCCGGACCGGCGCTGGTGGGCTGTGCGTGCGCTGGCCGAAATCGACGATCCGTGGGTCCCTGCCCTGCTAAGGGCCGCCTTGAACGACGCCGATCCCGCCGTTCGGGAGTGTGCAGCCCTCGCCCTGCGCCTCCGACCACACCCCGAAGCCATCCCGGACCTGGTGCGCGCCTTGAGTGATTCCGATCGCCTGCTGGCGCACCTGGCAGCAGACGCCCTGGCAGCCGTGGGTTCGCCAGCCGTCGAGCACCTGATCCGGGTCATGGAGGAAGGCCCTGCCATCGCTCGAACGGAGGCAGCGCGCGCGCTGGCGAAGATCGCCGATCCGCGATCGATCCCCACCCTCTTTAAGACCTTCGACCAGGAATCGGCGCTGGTCGAGTATTGGGCAAGCGAAGGGCTCGAAAGAATGGGCGTCGGGATGGCTTTCTTTAAACCCTGAGGGGTTTCCTGATCACTACTTCCGCACGAACACCCAGATCAGCCACAGGGCGATCATCACCAGGCCGATGCCGAAGCGCACCAGGAAAGACAGCCCCCAGCCCAGGGCGAGGCCCCGTGTGGCGCGCCAGGCGTCATCCACCTCGCGTTTGCGCAGCAGCTCGAGCAGGAAGATCGCGACCGGGACAGCGATGAAACCACCGAAAGGCGGGAAAAAGATGGTACCGGCGATCCCTGCCACGATGGCCGCGGCGATCGTCAGCCAGGAAGCACCCCCCATCCGCGCGCCGGCTCCCATCAGCACGTTGTCGATGGTCACCCCGGCGATCAGGCCCACGGTGATCAGCACCATGATGACGATCCCCAGCGTGTCGAACCCGGTCACGATGCCGTAGATCAGCCCGGCGAGCCAGATGATGGTCACGCCCGGAAAGATGGGGACGATCAACCCAAACAGCCCCACTAGCATGGCGAGGAGGGTCAGCCAGAAGGCGAGGGTATCCACCCAGGGTGGCACCTAGGCCTCCTGGCGGATCGCGTCGATCCCGCCCATCCATGGGCGGAGCACTTCCGGCACCAGGACCGAGCCGTCCGCCTGCTGGTAGTTCTCCAGCACGGCGATCAGGGTGCGCGGCAGTCCGAGCCCCGACCCATTTAAGGTATGGACGAACCGCGCCCGGCCTCCGTCTGCGGGGCGGTATTTTATGTTGGCGCGGCGTGCCTGGAAATCCGCCACGTTCGAGACCGACGAGACTTCCAGCCACTCGCCGCAGCCAGGCGCCCAGACCTCGATGTCGTAGGTCAGGCGGGCAGCGAAGCCCAGGTCGCCGGTGCAGAGCTGGTTGATGCGGTAGGTAAGCCCCAACTCGGCGCAGACCTGCTCGGCGTCGGCAACCATCTTTTCGAACTCCGCAGGCGAATCTTCCGGTTTGCAGAAGGTGTACATTTCGACCTTGTCGAACTGGTGGCCGCGCTTGATGCCGCGCACGTCCCGCCCGGCGCTCATCTTCTCGCGGCGGAAGCAGGGCGTGTAGGCGGTGTAGTGGAGGGGTAGATCTGTCTCGTTCAGGATCTCGCCCATGTGCAATCCGGTCAGCGGCACCTCTGCGGTGGGGACCATCCACAGGTCTTCTTCGTGGTCCCGGTACAGGTTGTCGTAGAATTTTGGCAGCTGCCCCGCGCCGAACAGGACCGCCTCTTTGACCATGAAGGGCGTGTACTGCTCCGTGAAGCCCTGGCGGATGTGCAGGTCCAGCATCCAGGCGATCAGGGCCCGCTGCAGGCGAGCCCCGGCCCCGCTGAGGACATAGAAGCGCGCGCCGGCGATCTTGACCCCGCGCTCGAAGTCGAGGATGCCGAGCGCCGGGCCGAGCTCCCAGTGGGGTTTCGGCTCGAAGTCAAACTCAGGGAAAATGCCCACCGTCCGGATCACTAAATTCTGGGTCTCGTCCACCCCGACGGGGACGCGCTCGTCGGGGATATTGGGGATCTCGGCGAGCAGCGATTCCAGCCGGTCTTCCACCTCCCGCAGCTGTTCGTCCAATGCAGCGATCCGGTCGCCCACTTCCCGCATGGCCTCGATCCTGGTCTGCCGAAGCAGTTCGTCCTTCGTGCGCCCGATCTCCTTCGAAACGGCGTTGCGTTCCGCTTTGAGCGTCTCCACCTGCTGGATCAGGTCGCGGCGCGATCCATCCAGCGCCAGGATCTGGTCCACCGGTGCGGGGTTCAGCTGGCGCTTGCGGAGCGCCTCACGCACCAGGTCCGGGTCCTCTCGGAATAAATTAATGTCCAGCAAAGTCGCACCTCCTTCGAAGAAAATAATCCCGCCCCCTCGCCGGCAGGACGAGGGGGCGATCGTGGTGCCACCTGCTTTTGCACCCTCTCCTGGCTGGTAGTGACAGGTTGAGAGTGCCTCTATCAAGCGCTAACGGGCTTTCCCGGCTCCCTTACGCGTCAGCCCTGCGGGAGCGACCAGCCCCTTTTTCGTGACAGGGGCCGACGGAGTGGATTTCGCCGTGCCGCTGCCTCGCACCATCCGGCAGCTCTCTGGAAACATGCAGCTACTTGGCTCCGTGCAGGTCGATTTGGAGTGGGATGGGGTGGATTATACCTTAATTCAGGTAAGCCCGAAAATTGCACCCGATGTTTTGCCTTGCTAAGGCAAAATCCAGATCCTCGGAGTAGCAACAGTATCTCGTACTCCTCCTCTTCAGCCTGCATGAGATCGACGATCACCTTCAAGGCGCGCTGAAGCTTCGGTTGGCAACTCCTCGCGACCTGGCGTTCGAGCTCACCCAGGTTGAGCCGTTCCAGGTTCTGGAGGCGCAGTTCTTTCAGGTAGGCAGGTAAGTCGCCGCCAGGCTGAAGGTAAATCAGATCCAGCTCACGCTGATGGTAATGGCCATGTATTTTCTAGAGAGCTCCGTGCTTCCTCGAGCCATTTTTTGTGCTCCCCCTCCGCCGCCAGCATGCTCCCTTCCAGCAGTTGCATTGCTTCCTCTCTCCCCGGCAACGAAATCCCCGCACCCCAAACCCCGACCGCCAGGCTCCCCAGCGCGTTCGCCAGTACGCCAGCCGCAGGCAGGCTTAATCCTTTCAGAAACCCATAAATCAACCCCGCGCTGAAGGCGTCGCCCGCGCCGGTGGAATCCACGGATTCTGCCTGGAAGGGAGGGACCGATGTGATTCCTGATCTATCTGCCAGCAGGCATCCCCGGCGGCCCATTTTCAGGCCCACCAGAGCTGCTCCAGCTTCCACAAGCCGCATGGCAGCTGCTTCCGCCGTGCCGCCGCCGGAGAGCTGTGTGGCTTCTTCCAGCCCTGACACACAGATCGCCAGATGCGGTAGCAACTGGAGGATCTGGCCCGGGACGCGGAAAGCGGGCAACCAGGCCGTGTCCAGCCCGATGGGGAGGCCGGCTTTTTGCGCCAGCGCGACTACCGTTAGCGCTGCGTCCCGCTGCGGCGGTTCGAGCAGAGCGTACCCAGAGAGGTGCAGGAATCTCGCTCCGGCCAGCGCGCCTGCGCCGATCTCTGCGGGGTCGGTGCGCGCGTTGGCGCCCCGCTGCCCGAACATCGTGCGCTCCCCGTCCGGCGTCACCGGGGTGAACATCATCCCCGTCGGCGCCTGGCCGTCTCGCTGCACCAGGGCAGCGTCCACGCCGCACGCGTCGAGCGCCGCCAGCGCCATTTCTCCCCAGGGGTCGCGACCGACACGGCCGATCATCCGTACGGCACTCCCTAACTTCGCCAGGGTGATGGCCGTGTTGGCCGCCGAGCCTCCCACGCTGGTGATCAACCCTTGCGTGATCGCTTCGCCTCCCGGCTGTGGGTAAGCAGGGACCGGCATGAGTACATCGATGTTGATATCCCCCAGGACAGCGACCCTGGTCAACTTTCCCTGCCCTCTGAGCGCGCTGCCGCGCGGGCAGCCTCGATGAAAGCCCGCACCCGTTCCAGGTCCTTCTCAACCGGATCGCCAGGGCGGTTCGTCGCCGTGTTCGAATCGACGCCCCAGGGACGAACGATCCGGATGGCTTGCGCCACGTTCTCGGGGGACAGACCGCCAGCCAGGATCACAGGTACAGGAACACTTTCGACGATCCGCTGGCTGAGCCTCCAATCGTGGGCACGCCCGGTAGCCCCGATCCCCGGCATCCCTTCCACCCGGGTGTCCAGGAGCAGGAGGTCGCTCACGGGCGCAAAGCGCCGGGCGAGCTGGAGGCTGCTCTCGTCTGCGATGTGAATGGCTTTCATCAGGCGGATCTCTTCCGGAAGCCTGCGGCGGAGGGCTTCCATGGCCTCCGTGCCCACTGCTTCCACGTCAGTCGAGATGTGGATCACATCCGGATACACGGTGTCCGCCATACGCAGGATCTCGTCGACCTCCGTCGCCATGGTCAGCGCGACCCGCGCCGCCTTCCCGATCAGCGCGTCGGCCAGGCGGCGCGCCTCCAGCAAGTTCAGCTCGCCCGGCACCAGGCCGTAATCCCCCGCCACGAACCCAATGTGGTCCACGCCCATCTTGGCTGCGGCGAGGGCCTCGTCTACATTTGTAAAGGCATAAACTTGAATGACCAGCTTTTCCAATGAATTACTCTTTTTCCCGTAAATGCGGGAAAAGGATCACCTCCCGGATGTTTGGGGCGTTCGTGAACAGCATCACCAGGCGGTCGATGCCCATCCCGAATCCGCCGTTCGGGGGCATCCCGTAGCGCATGGCGCGCAGGTAGTCCTCGTCCATCGGGTGGCGCTCTTCGTCATCCTCGGCGTAGTCGCGACCCATATCCCGAAAGCGGGCTTCCTGGTCGAGAGGGTCATTGAGTTCGGTGAATGCGTTGCAGATTTCGAAGCCGCCGACGAAGCCCTCGAAACGCTCCACCGTTGAAGGGTCGTCGGGTTTACTCTTGGTGAGTGGGGAGATGTCGCGCGGGTAATCGTACAGGAAAGCCGGCTGGACGAGTTTGGGTTCCAGGAAGTCCCCGATCAGGGTATCGATCAGCTTGCCGCGCGTTGCGTTGGGGTCGGGCTGGAGACCCTTCGCACGCATGGCGCCGGCCAGGCTCTCGGCGGTGGGGTGCTGCTCGAGGTCGATGCCAGCCATCTCCAGAATACCCTCGCTCAACTTGATGCGCGGCCAGGAAGGAGAGAGGTCGATCTTCTGGCCCTGGTATTCGAGGGTGTGTCTCCCCAGGACCTGCTCCGCTGTGAAGGCGACCATCTCCTCGGTCAGCGCCATCACCTGCTGGTAATCGGCATAAGCCCAGTAGAATTCAAGCATGGTGAATTCCGGGTTGTGGGTCCGATCGACGCCTTCGTTGCGGAAGTCGCGCCCGATCTCGTAGACGCGCTCCAGGTTTCCGACCAGCAGGCGCTTGAGATAGAGCTCGAACGAGATGCGCAGGTAGAGGTCCTGCTTGAGCTGGTTGTGGTGCGTCACGAACGGTCTGGCTGCCGCACCGCCGTAGATCGGCTGCAGAATCGGCGTTTCCACTTCGAGGAATCCCCGGCTGTCCAGGAACGTGCGCAGGGCGCGCAAGACCGCGGCCCGCGTGACGAAGATCTGGCGCACATCCGGGTTGACCGCCAGGTCCGCGTAGCGCTGGCGGTAGCGTACTTCCGGCTCTGAAAGCGTGGCATGGCGCACAACTTTCCCATCCACGACTTCGTCCTTGGCAGCCGGCAGGGGGGTGATGGCCTTGGCGAGCAGCCGATAATCGTGGGCGCGCAGCGTCACCTCTCCGCTGCGGGTGCGGAACATCTCGCCGGTCGCCTGGATAAAATCGCCCAGGTCGATAAACTTGTTGAAAGTATCCAGCCCGGCCTCACCGATCTCGGCGGTCGTCAGGAACAGCTGCACCCGTCCGTCCCCGTCTTCGATGTGAGCGAAGGTGATCTTGCCCATCGGTCGCATCGACCGCAGGCGTCCTGCCAGGGTTGCTCTGACGGGCTCGCCTCCCCCTGCTGCCTCGCTGGCTTCAAAGGCGGCAATGGCCTCTCGGCTCGTATGGGTGCGCTCCGCGCGCGGGGGATAAGGGTCAATCCCCATGGCGCGCAGCTGCTCCAGCTTCTTCAGACGGATCAGCTCCAGGTTCGAGTATTCCCGTGACATAGCTTCTCTCCCAGGTTAAGAAAAAGCCCCGCGCAGAGAGGGCTCGCGCGGGGCATGGTTCGAAAGCCCCAGGCTCATTCCACCTTCAATATGCGGACCTCAAAGGAACCGCCGGGAGCGTCCACTCTCACCAAGTCGCCCGCGCGGTGATCCATCAAAGCCCTGCCCAGGGGTGATTCGTTCGAAATCCTGCCTTCCCGCGGGTTCGCCTCGGCCCGTCCGACCACGGTATACACTTCCGGTTCCTTGTTGGATTCCTGGATGGTGACGGTGGCGCCGACTTCCACCACCTCGCGCGTCCCGGTGTCCTGGATGACGCGCGCGTTCGCCAACAATATCTCCAATTCCTGGATGCGCCCTTCGACGAAAGCCTGTTCGTTCTTGGCTGCTTCGTACTCTGCGTCCAGGTCAACGCCCATATCACCGCCATCTTCCATGGCTTCCCGCAATCTGGAGGCGACTTCCTGGCGTTTTACCGTCCGGAGGTGCTCCAGTTCTTCCATGAGCTTCTGGTACCCAGACGGAGTTAAAAAGGATGGAGGCATTCCGCTACCCTCAACAATCAGAAATTGCTTTACCTGCCCCCGGAGCAGGACGGGGCACGTCCTGGCACTCGCCCACCCCCGTGATGGGGTCGGACGAGCTTCCCCAGGGCAGGCAGAGGTCTTCGAGAGAAAATTAGCGCGGCGTCCGGGAGAAGCATCGCTGCCCTTCCATCGCCGCGCCCGGATTTTAACACAATCCTACCCGAATCGCAAGAATGGAGTCGCAAGTGCAAGCCGCGATACCCGCTGCGGACTCTCTGGATAAAGCGGATCAAGGCAGGCGCCATGGCGGAGGCCGGAGTCCGCCTTGTCTCAGGGACCAGGCTAGATGAAGCTACCTTCTCCAGAGGCGGATGCCTCCCACCCCCCGGCAGTAGCTGCGGAGCGCAGCCTCCATCTCCTCCACGCCGGCCCAAAAGGAGCTGATCTGGGAGGCGTGGGCTGCGACCGACTCCACCCAGGCATCGAGAGCCGCGTCGGAGATGGGAAATAGGACCGATTCCACTGGACGGCCCGAACCGCTGCCAGGAGAGTCGCGATCCCCGGTCAGCTCATCGCCGGCCCTGTCTGGGGCCACGCCCATCCAGACGACGTAAGGGAAATCGGCGTAGTACCACACCCGACGCTCTAACCCCTCCCCTGCCAGGCGCACCAGGCGGTGGTCAACATGCCCGCCAATACCAAGCGGGCAGACCAGCTCCGCCTCGGGCGGAACCGTTCTTGCGAGTTCATGCCGCAAGTCTGCAACCAACCCGTTTTCCAGGGGGCTGATTTCCCCAAAAAGGGACTCCGGCGAATCGTACAGGGGGGAGCCGTCAAGGGGAGAGAGGCGGTAGATGGCATCCGGAATGGAAAAGTGGCGGGGGATAGCTCCCAGGCGCTGGCAGGAGTCTAGGTCTTCCTGTCGGCGGGCGGCCGCAGCCTGCGGACCGGTCTCCCACCGCGCGTGAAGGCTCTCTGCGAAGGGTGAATACACGCCGCCGGGTGGATCGCCCGCGCAGATCGTCCAGATCCCCACCCGGAGCCTGCCTGACGCTGGGGTGCCGGATGACGCCTGTTCCCAGATCAAACCGCCGCAGGAGAGGGCGGCGTCGTCCATGTGCGGAGAAAGGTAGATCCAGTCCATGGGACACAATTTTACACGGTTGACCCTCGCCTTGCCACTCCTGCCAGCCGGTGTTATCATCAAGCCCGTGTGATGCGCCCCTATGTTCTCCGATCTGTCAACTCGCAACCGCGTGCGTCTGGTTTTGGTCTCTATCGTCCTGGCTACCCTGCCCTGCTACTGCCTGGGACTGATCGCCGTCGCGTTAGCGCCGGACCGGAGAGCTGCCTCCACTGCCACACCCACCACGACTCTGACCCCGACCTCCTCCAGCACGCCCTCCCAGGTGCCGACTCTGTCCCCGGTCCCCAGCGCCACGCCTACTGGATTGCCCTCACCGACTTCCACCCTGACGCAGACCGGGACCTCCACCCCCACCCCCACAGGGACAGCCACCGCAACGGGGACCCCCACCCCGACGCAAACCGCCACGCACACTCCCACGACGACCGATACCCCGGAGCCGACCGCTACTATCACTCCCACCGCCACTGAAGAGATCACTCCATCCCCCAGTGAAACGGACTCGGATTTTTCGACGCCGCCCTCTCCATAATCTCTCCAGATCTTCCCGACCTCATGACAGACTTGCTTCCCTTCTTGAAATCACTCATCTCGCTCTCGGGGCTGTCGGGCAATGAAAAACCCGTGCGCGACCAGATCGCGTCCGCCTGGGAGCCTTTGACGGACGAGCTAAGCGTGAGCCGTCTGGGCAGCCTGCACGGGCTTAAGCGGGGCAATGCCAACGAACCTCGCCCCAGCCTGCTGATCGCCGCTCATATGGACTCCATCGGGCTGATGGTGACCTGCCTGACGCACGGATTCCTGCGGGTGACGGAGATCGGCGGGGTGGATGCGCGCGTCCTCCCCGGTCAGCGGGTGACCGTCCACGGTCGTCGGGACCTCCCCGGGATCATCGTCCAGCCGCCTGCCCACCTGCTGCCGCCCGAATCCCAGGAAGGCCCGGTGGGGACTGCACACCTGCTGGTCGATATAGGGCTGAGAGCAGGGGGGGTCGAAAAGCTGGTCCGACCGGGGGACCTCGTCTCCTTTGCCCAGGAACCGATCGAGATCAAGCCCGATCTGCTGGCAGGGCATTCCCTGGACAACCGGGCTTCGGTCGCCGCCCTGACACACTGCCTGGACGAGCTGCAGACACGTGCCCACGCCTGGGACGTGTGGGCGGTGGCAACCACGCAGGAGGAAGTGACCCTCGGTGGGGCACGGACATCAGCCTTCCAGCTGGAACCGAAGCTGGCGATCGCGGTCGATGTGACCTGGGCTAAAAGCCCGGGTTCGCCAGATCACAAGACTTTTTCCGTTGGCAAGGGTCCAACCCTGGGATGGGGTCCGAACATCCACCCCGGCCTGCACAAAGCTTTCAAAGACCTGGCCGAGCGGCTGGAGATCCCGCACGCCGTCGAAGTCATGCCGAAGCATTCCGGCACGGACGCCATCTCCATGCAGGTAGTCGCGTCGGGGCTCCCCACAATGGTCCTCAGCATTCCGCTGCGCTACATGCACTCCCCGGTCGAAATGGTCTCGGTGAAGGACATCACTCGCGCCGGGCACCTGCTGGCGGAATTCATCGCCAGCCTGGAGGCTGACTTCATGGACAGACTACAGCTGGACGAGAATCCATGACCGAGATATCCGCAGGGCAGGCGTGGCGCTTCCGCGCTGGCGCGGCCCAGATCGGGCTGCTCAAGAAGCTCTCCGAAGCCGTCGCCGTCTCCGGCGATGAAGGCGAAGTGCGCGCCATCGTTATGGGGCAGATCAGGGACCATGTGGACGAGGTCCACGTCGATGCCCTGGGGAACGTCCTGGCGACCCGGCTGGGCAGGGATGCAAAGCCACCCTCGCCAAAAAATGGTACACGCCTGCGGGTGATGCTGGCCGCGCACATGGACGAGGTCGGCTTCATGCTCACCTACGACGATGGGGACGGCATCTACCGCTTCGACCTGGTGGGTGGAATGGACGAGCGCCAGCTGGCGGGGAAAGCGGTCTGGGTTGGTCGGCAGCACGTGCCCGGGGTGATCGGCGCCAAGCCGATTCACCTGACGACGCCGGAAGAGAGAAAGCGCGCCCTATCCCTCGATGTCCTGCGGATCGACGTTGGACCGGGTGGAAACAAAGGAGTCAAGGTCGGCGACCGGGCGACCTTTGCCACGCCCTTCGCCCGCCTGGGTCCCAGCCTGCGCGGGAAAGCGCTCGACGACCGGCTGGGGGTGGCGACCTTGATCGAGCTGCTGCGGCACGCCCCGCCGAACGTCGATCTCCTGGCAGCTTTCACCGTCCAGGAGGAAGTCGGCCTGCGCGGCGCGCAGGTCGCAGCTTACACCTTCAACCCGGATCTGGCGATCGCCGTCGATTCGACGCCGGCCATGGACCTGCCAGCCTGGGATGACGAAGAGCAGCCCGGCGCAGGCCGATACAACACCCGCCTGGATGGAGGTCCGGCCATCTACGTGGCGGATGGCGCCACCCTGGGAGACCCGCGGCTGGTCCGCTGGCTGATCCAGACGGCCGAGAGCCAGGGGATCCCGTCCCAGCTGCGCCAGCCGGGCGGCGGCGGTACGGACGCCGGAGCGATCCACCTGGCGCGGGGCGGCGTGCCGAGCGTATCGGTGTCCATCCCCGGGCGGTATGCGCACACGGCGGCTGGGCTGGCGCGCCTCTCCGACTGGCAGAACACGGTCAGGCTGCTCCACGCAGCCCTGTCCCGCCTGGAACCGGAGGTCCTGGATGAAGAACGCTAACACTGGAGCTGCGATGAAATCCCTAATCCAAAAACTCGTTGAGACCCCCGGGCCTCCCGGATACGAATCCCTGATCCGGGCGCTGGTGCGGGAGGCAGTCGAATCCCTCGCCGACGAGGTGCGCGTGGACGCCCTCGGAAATTTGATTGCTGTGAAAGGCGCAGCGACCGCCGGAGGCAGGCGGATCATGCTCGCAGCTCACCTGGATGAGATCGGCGTGATCGCCACCCACATCGACGAAAAAGGCTTCATCCGGTTCACCACGCTGGGCGGGGTTGGGCGTACGACCTGTACTGGAGGGCGCGTGCGCTTCCTCAACGGCGCGACTGGCGTGATCGGGCACGAACTGCTCTCTGATGCTTCCAAACTGCCAGCGTTCGATCAGATGTTCATCGACGTTGGCGCGAAGGGCAAGGCGGACTGCCCCGTCCGCGTGGGCGACGTCGCCGCTTTCGACCGGCTCCTGGCAGAGATGGGAAGCCGGCTGGTCTCCAAGGCGATGGACGACCGCATCGGGGTGGCGGTGCTGGTGGAAACCCTGCGCCGGATGGGCGAGTCGCCGAACCAGGTCCACTTCGTCTTCAGCGTGCAGGAGGAGGTGGGCACGCGCGGAGCGACCACGGCGGCTTACGAGATCGACCCGGAAGTCGGCATCGCAGTGGACGTCACGCGTTCCGGCGATACTCCGAAAGGGGTGAAAATGGATGTAGCCCTCGGCGGAGGACCGGCGATCAAAGTGCGCGACAGCGGCATGCTCTCCGATCCGCGGGTCGTGGACTGGATGGTGCGGACCGCCGACGAAGGCCGGATCCCGTACCAGCTGGAAGTCCTGGAGACGGGCACGACGGATGCGCGGGCCATCCAGCTGACCCGCGCCGGCGTCCCCGCCGGGTGTCTGTCCATCCCCTGCCGATACATCCATTCCCCCTCCGAGATGGTGGATTTCGGAGACGTGGAGAACGCTGTCCGCCTGCTCGGCGCGCTCATCGCCGGGTCGGTGGAATTATAAAGACTGGGCCATGCTCAGGCCGCCTGTTTCGATTCATTCAGCCCTGACCCTGGCGATCGCCTTCCTGGTGGTCAGCTGCTCCGGACTGAACCTGCCGGATCTTCTCCCCACCCCTGCGCTGACCGCTACCGGGACGCCCACCGCGACCGCAGCCCTGCCGGTACCCGAGGCGACGCGCGCCCTGGCGGGTCCGACCGTCCTGCGCCTCTGGGTCCCTCCGCAATTCGACCCAACCGCCGGGACCCCGGCGGGGGACCTGCTCCAGGCCCGCCTGGATGAATACGCAGCGCAAAGACCGGACGTACGCGTAGAGGTGCGCGTCAAGGCGCCTGACGGGCCGGGCGGCGTGCTCGACGCGCTGAGCAGCGCCAACGCCGCCGCTCCCCTCGCCCTCCCGGACCTTGTCCTCTTGTCCCGGGGGCAGCTAGAAACGGCTGCCCTGAAGGGGCTGCTCTTCCCCGTCGACGGTCTGACGACCTGGCTCGAGGCGGATGACTGGTTCCCTTATGCGCAGCAGCTGGCACGCGTGCAAAACAGCACTTTCGGGCTCCCCTTCGCTGGGGATGCCCTGGTCCTGCTCTACCGGGCGGCGGAGGTCGAAACTCCACCCCGCGATTGGGATGCAGCCTTAGAGGCCGCCCGCCCGCTCGCTTTCCCTGCTGCGGATCTGGAGGCATTGTTCACTCTGGCCCAGTACCAGTCCACTGGCGCCCGGATCCAGGACGATGAAGGACGTCCTCTGTTGGAAGAAGCACCTCTGGCAGAAGTGCTGACGTTCTACCTGGACGGGGGAGCCGCCGGACTGCTGCCCGTTTGGCTGACCCAGCTGACGACCGATGAAGAGGCCTGGCAGGCTTACGTGGATGCCCGCGCCAGCATGGTGATCACCTGGACCAGCCGCTACCTGGTCACCCTCCCCGGCGATACTTCCGCTGAACTCATCTTTACTCCAGATGGAAACGCATTCACCCTGGCAGACGGCTGGGTATGGGCGCTGTCCAATCCACAATCAGATCGTCACTCGCTCAGCGTCGACCTGGCAGAGTTCCTCACCGAGGGGGAATTTCTGGCTGGATGGACCGTCGAATCCGGCTATCTCCCGCCGCGCGGCGACGCCCTCTCCGGCTGGTCGAACGCCTCCCTGCGCGCGTTTGCCCAACGCATCGTCGAATCCGCGGTCGTCCTGCCCCCGAACGACGTGCTGGCGGCCGTCGGGCCGGCGCTCCAGGAGGCCGTGTTGAACGTGCTCCGGCAGCAGAGCGAACCGGACACGGCAGCCCGGGAAGCCGCGGAGAGGCTGGGAGCGCCGTGATTTCAGGACCCGCATCGGTTCCTGGAAACCTGGCCTACTTTCCTTCGCCTTCCAGGGGTTCCGGGCGCTCCTCTTCTCCCGGCCCGATGCCCAGCGGCACCCATTTGCGGGCGTCCTTCAGGCGGTGCTGGATCCCTCCTCGGTCGTGGACTTCGTCGAACCCCTCCGGCTTGATGAACATCTGCTCCCCCTCGAGCAGCCCGGTGATCCCTTCCTGTCCGGGCTCGGGGCGCTTGAGCGACGGCTTCGCGGCCATGCTCGGGAGGTAATCGATCGGCTCTTCGTAGGCCGTGACGAAACCCTCGAAATTGCGCAGGACGACCTTGTGGTCCGACATGCTGAGCAGGTAGTTTGGTCCGACCGGGATCTTGCCGCCCCCGCCAGGCGCGTCGACGATGTAGACCGGCACGGCATAGCCAGAAGTGTGCCCGCGCAGGCCTTCCATGATCTCGATCCCCTTGGCGACCGGGGTGCGGAAGTGGCCCGCGCCCTCCACTAGGTCGCACTGGTACAGGTAGTAGGGGCGGACGCGGATGCGAACCAGGTCATGCACCAGCTGGCGCTGGACATGGACGTTGTCGTTGACCCCCCCCAGCAGCACCGACTGGTTGCCCAGCGGGATGCCGGCGCGGGTCAGGCGGTCGCAGGCCTCCGCCAGCTCGGCGGTGATCTCGTTCGAGTGGTTGACGTGGATGTTCATCCACAGGGGGTGATATCTCTGCAGCATGTCCGTGAGCTCATCGGTAACCCGCATCGGCAGGAAGACCGGGACGCGCGTTCCGATGCGCAGGATCTCGATGTGCGGGATCTCCCGCAGGCGGCTCAGGATCTCCTCCAGGATCCTGGGCGCCAGGACGAGGGGATCACCCCCGGAGAGCAGCACGTCCCGCACCTGGGGGGTGCGCTTGAGGTATTCGATCTGCATCTCAAACTCGGCGCGCGAGAACGTCGCCGAGGGGTCTCCGACGATGCGCGAACGGGTGCAGTAGCGGCAGTAAGACGCGCACTGGGTGGTCACCAGCATCAGCACCCGGTCCGGGTAGCGGTGCACCAGGCCGGGGACGGGAGAATGGCGGTCCTCGGCCAGGGAGTCTTCCATCATGGCTGTGAAGGGCACCATCTCTTTTTCAGTGGGCACGACCTGCCTGCGGATCGGGTCATTGGGATCGTCCGGATCGATCAGCGAAATGAAATACGGCGTGATGTCAACGCGGAACAGGTGCGAGGCGGACAGCGCTTTCCGTTCGCTGTCCGTCAGACGGATCACTTTGTCAAATTCCTCGGGGGTGTTGATGCGGTTGCTGAGCTGCCAGCGCCAGCTGTTCCACTTCTCGTCGGGCACGTCAGCGTAGACCGGGGCGCGCTTTGAAGGAAAGGGAGTCTTTGCCATTAAATAATCTCCTACCGTTCTCCCCTCACCCCTGCTCCTTCCGGGATTGGGGACGAGGAGAGGGCTTAATATTCACGGGCTGAGCACGATCTCCCGGCTTGAGAGATGGACGATCCCCGGGATCTCGACGCCGGGCTCCCAGACCGCCAGGCGGACCCTGGTGGTGTTTGCTACCGTGTACGGCACGTCGATCTCGAAGGCGCCGTAACTGCTGCCCGGGATGGGCGTGACCGCGGCCTGCCGTGTACCGACGATTCTACCATCCCTGTCCCTTAATTCGATGAGCAGTGGCTGGGCGCTGCGCAGCCGGGCCAGTCCAGAGACGCGCACCACACCGCCCTGGATGAGGGCGTTCTCCCGCGGCGCGTTGATGACGATATTCTCGAGCCCATCACCCGCCTGAGCAAGGTCTGGATCGCCCAGCGAGAGGAGGAGCAGATCGAGGGAGGCAACCGCGGCCAGCCGGTTGTATTCGTCTTCGACGATCAGCTGCAGCCGGGCTGTCTCGGCGACGGCGCTGATCGCGAAGGTGATCTCCTGTCCAATCAGTACACCCTGGCTGAGCGGCAGGTCGTATGCTTTTACCTCCCGCATCAGCAGGCGTCCGTCCTCGCCCAGCAGCTCCACCCGCACCGTCGCGCTGGGACCGGGCCGCAACGATGCCCTGAGAAGAAAAGGTGAAGTGACGAGCGAACCGGGACCCGGGCTGAGGAACTGGACTGTCCCGGGTGGGATGCCTTCCGGGGGCGGGGCCTCGGCGCCTCCTGGATAGACGGCTGCTGTGGGTGTGTCGATCGGCGTGTGGGTGGGTGTCCGCGTCTCCGTCGGTGTGGTTTCAGGGAGATCCGTTGGGGCAGTCGTTTCCACGCTCGCCGGACTGGGTGGGGCCGGCTGGAGAGTGATCCCCTGGGCAGCCAGCGTCATGGCGATGGCCGTGGGGACCTGTTCCGTGGGGAGCGGTCCCGGCATCTCGCCGGGGAAGTTGCAGCCAGCGAGCAAAAGAGGGACCAGGGCTGATTTCAGAAGCAATGGGAGGTGAAAGCGGTCCACTGAGAAGAATCTGGCTCACTTGTCGGTGTACCGCGCAATCAATTCCTGCAAAGCGGCCAATCGGATCGGTTTCTGCACGAACTCAGCCGCGCCGGCTGCACGGCAAACGTCAGCCATATCCACCTCGACGCTGGCGGAGAGGACCACGACCGGGATGGCCTCGGTGACTGCTCCATCCTTCATGGTTCTCACGAGGCTCAATCCATCCATGTCGGGCAACCGCAGGTCTGTCAGGACCAGGTCAGGGACCTGCTCGGATGCTATTTTCAGGGCCTGTGCTCCGGAGGTGGCCTGGATGGCCTGGTGACCGAAGAGTTCAACGGACCGTTTCAGAGTCTCGAGCGTCATTGGGTCGTCATCCACGAATAAGATGCGCGCCATACTCCTCCCTTCTTCCCTGGTACTCTCGCTCCAGGTCACATGGAAAAGCCATAGATGTCGCCATACTTCTTGCTCAGGTAGCGTAAATAAGGCGCAGAGTCGATCTTGGTCCCGGTAACACGCTCGACCAGCTCCTGGGGTTCGAACTTTGCCCCATGACGGTGGATTTTCTCGCGCATCCAGGCCGTCAGGCCGGCAAATTCCCCTCGCTCGAATTGTTCGGGAAGGTCTGGGATGTCCTCCAGGACCCGCTCCCAGAGCTGGCCTGCGATCAGGTTGCCCAGCGCGTAGGTGGCGAAGTACCCGAGGTGACCGTGCGCCCAATGGATGTCTTGCAGCACGCCCTGGGCATCATTCGGCGGCGTCAACCCCAGGTACGCCTGCATGGCGGCGTTCCAGGCTTCCGGCAGGTCCTTCGCTTCCAGGCTGCCCTCCATCAGCGCCATCTCCAGCTCCAGGCGCAGCATCGGATGCAGGTTGTAAGTGGCTTCGTCCGCCTCGACCCGGATCAGGGAAGGTTCGACTTTGTTGATCGCCCGGTAAAAGGCATCGAGAGACACGTTCCCCAGCTGGGTCGGGAATAATTCTCGCAGACGGGGGTAGAAGAAGATCCAGAAGTGCCGCGAGCGGCTGACGATATTTTCGTACAGGCGGGACTGGGATTCGTGGATGGCATAGGAGGCGGCTTGCTCCAGGGGCGTGCGAGCGAGCTCAGGATCGACGCCCATCTCGTACAGGGCGTGCCCGCATTCGTGGGTGGTGCTGAACAGGGCAGAGGGGGCGTAATCCGGGAGGAAGCGAGTCGTGATGCGGACATCACCCGGACCAATTCCTATGGTAAAGGGATGAGTCGACCTGTCCTGGCGCCCCCGCTGCCAGTCGAACCCGAAGCGTGTGATCACCTCCACCCCGAATTTCCACTGGTTATCTACATCGAATGGCTGATGCAGGAAAGAATCGTCCACCTGAGGGCGGGTGGTGATCGCCTGCACCAGCTCGACCTGTTTGGCGCGCAGCGGGGCGAAGATCGCCTGGACTTCTGCGGTCTTCAGGCCTGGTTCGAAGTCGTCTAGCAGAGGATCGTAGACATGGTCGTAAGGAGTAAAACAATCGGCGTATTGTCGGCGCAGATCGATGATGGTCTCGAGATGCGGCCTGAATATGGAGAAGTTCGACTCGGCCCTCGCTTTCTCCCAGGCCGGGTGCGCTTCTCCGGTAGCCCTGGCGAAGGCTGCCACCAGATCGGCCGGGACCCGGATCTTTTTCTGATAGATCCTGTCGGTGACTTTGATCAGGCGCGTGTTGTCTGAATCGGGATCGAGCTGGGCGGCGTAAGGCTTTAAATCCTCCAACAGGAGGCCGATTTCCGGAGAAGTGAACTTGAGATGATGGATGCGGGTCAGCGTGGAGAGCTGGTAACTGCGCCCGTGGTTGCCAGCGGGAGGCATGTAGGTTTCCAGGTCCCACTGCAGGAGACCAATAATGGCGTACAAGTCTTGGACTTCGTTAAGCAGGGATTTAAGTCGAGCCAGTTTGGATTCGGAATCCATGGATTCTCCTTGTGTGATTGACAGACCTGTGTGCGTGCAGGGTTAAGCTATCAGCTCTTCAATTCTTGCTCGAATTGCCGCTGTGCCATGATAATTTTCTATACGACCTTCCAGCGGAGGGGCTCGCCGCGCAAGGCGGTCAGGACCTCTTTGGCGATATCGATGGCAGCCCGCTCTTGCGCCTCGATGGTCTGGGCGGCGATGTGAGGCGTGGCAATCACCCGTGGGTGGGATACCAGGGCGGACAACCCGGGTGGTTCGCTGGCAAAGACGTCGAGTGCGGCCCCAGCCACCTGGCCCGATTCCAGCGCCCCCAGCAGCGCAGTCTCGTCGATCAGACCGCCGCGTGCCGTGCAGATCAAATGCACGCCGCGCCGCATATATCCCAACGCCTGGCCGTCGATCATGCCGCGGGTTTCGGGCGCGAGAGGGACGTGCAGGGAGACGAAGTCGGAGCGGGCGTAAAGTTCCGGCAGAGATACAGGTTCGGCACCGTTCTTCCGGATCTGGTCTGCAGGAATCAACGGATCGTACCCCAGGATGGTCATCCCCAGGGCGCGGGCCAGCTGGGCGACCCTGCTCCCGATGTTGCCCATACCGATCAAGCCCAGGACTCTCCCCCTGATTTCTATCCCCAGGTACTCCTTCTTGGGCCAGAGACCGGACTTCATGCTCCGGTCCGCAGCCGGAACGCCGCGCGCCAGGGCGAGCATCAGCGCGATGGTGTGTTCCGCCACTGCTTCGGTTGTCGCCAGGGGCGTGTTGACGACTGTCACATTGTGCAGATTGGCAGCAGCCAGATCGATGTTATCAACGCCGACCCCCGCCCGCCCAACGACCTTCAGTCGCCGACCAGCAGCGAACACCTCGGCCGTTACCCGCGTGCGGCTCCTTACGATGAGGGCGTCGTAAGAGTCGATCCTCTCTAACAATTCCTGCTGCGAGATCTCCGGGCAGTCATCGACGCGTGCTTCGGCGGCGAGGAGGCTGAGGCCGCTTTCCGAGAGGCTGTCCGCGATCAAAATGTTCCATTCGGGCATGAACGGTTCCTGCAGAATGACTGGCCGTCAGTGGGTTGCAAAGACCAGACCCGATTTTACCTCACTTATCCTCGATGTAGCGGTGCGGCCTGCCAGCGGTTATTAGTTGACGACCTGCCCTCTTGACTTTTCCTGCCGGAATGGTTACCATCGATCCACGTGAGGTCATAAAATGTAAGGGAGAAGCGTGGGGTTCTCGAACACGTGGAATACCTTCCATTCGCTTCGCCCCTGCTTTGGAGGTATGGATGGCAAACATCCCTGAGATCAATGAAGCCACGTTTCAAGAAGAGGTGCTCTCGGAAAGCGGACCGGTGCTGGTGGATTTTTCTGCCGTTTGGTGCGGGCCGTGCAAGCTGCTCGACCCAATCGTCGAACAGCTGGCCCGGGACTGGTCGGGGAAAGTCAAACTGGTGAAGGTGGATGTCGACCACAGTCCCAACCTTGCGATGCGCTACCAGGTGCTGGGGGTGCCGACGCTGATGCTGTTCATCGGGGGGGAAACCCGTGAACGGATCACTGGATACCAGCCTAAAGACCGGATTGTGTCGAGGCTCAATCCCTACCTCGCGGGGAGTTGATTCGCCATTCCCTGGCCAGCAGAGGGCTTTGAAGACAGGCGCACAGCCAGGTGCCTTTTTGCGTTTCGTGCTGACGAGCTCACAGCGATTGCAATAATAGCTGTTCTGATTCCTTGAAGTTTGACCATTAAAAGACTATAATATTTATTGTAATTAATTGCAATAACAAGTGGTATAACTATGGAACTCGTTCTGTCTCGCCTGCGTTCCCAGGGGTACCGCGTGACTCCTCAGCGTCTGGCGATCCTTGAAGCGATGCAACAGGCGGGTGGTCACCTCTCCCCAGGCCAGGTATACGAGCGCGTCTCGCAAGAGATGCCCGGCCTGACAGAGGCGACTGTATATCGCACCCTGAATTTTCTTGTGGAACTAGGGCTGGTTCTGGTGGCACACATGGGGCACGGGCAGCTGGTGTACGAATACGCCGACCACGACCACCACCACCTGGTCTGCCGAAATTGCGGGCAAATGAAAGACGTTGATCACCGGGAACTGACTCCCCTCTACAACCGGTTCCTCAAGGACACCGGCTACCAGATTGACACTATCCACGCGACATTTTTCGGTCTGTGCCCGGATTGCCAGAGCAAGGAATCTCATGCTTCGGCTCCCAGGCAGACAGCGGATGCGTGCTGATTCCCGCCAGATTCGCAAAGGTTCGCCGGACGTAATCTCATAAATAGAAGCAGGAGGTGTTCGACCATGTTCTTCCGACCAGCAGCGATGCACATCCCGGATGGTTTCCTCTCCGTCCCCGTATCTGTGATCCTGTGGCTCGTCTCGATCGGGGTGCTTGCCTACGCTTTGAGGCGAGTCGGGAAAGACCTCGGCGAGCGCCAGGTGCCTTTAATGGGAGTCCTGGCGGCGGCGATCTTCGCCGGCCAGATGCTCAACTTCACCGTGGCAGGCGGCACCTCCGGGCATCTGATGGGGGCTGCGCTCGCCACCATCCTTCTAGGCCCCTGGGCCGCGATCCTGGTCATGACCACCGTGGTGGGCGTGCAGGCGCTCGTCTTCCAGGACGGCGGTCTGCTTGCGCTCGGGGCGAACATCTTCAATATGGGCTCCATCGGGGTCGCGGTGTCTTACTTCGCCTATCGGACCGTATCGCGTTTCACAGGTGCGCGGCATTGGGGTCCCTTCCTGGGGGGGTTCGTGGCCGCCTGGCTGTCCATCGAGATCGCTTCCCTGGCGGTGGGGTTGCAACTCTCGCTCTCCGGCACCTCCCCGGCCAGCCTGGCGATCCCGGCGATGGCCGCCGTACACGCCCTGATCGGCATCGGCGAGGGGATGATCACGGTCGGCGCGCTGGCGTTTGTCAATGCCGTGCGTCCTGACCTGGCGCGCGCCGGAGGGGAGCGACCGGTCGGGGGAGCCGTCATCTGGATTGCAGGCCTGGCGATCGCCCTGGCGCTGGCTGTGGCTGCCCCCCTGGCCTCGGCGCACCCGGATGGGTTGGAACGCGTGGCCGAGGATTATGGATTCTTCGATTTCGCCCGGAGACCCCTCTACGAGATCCTCCCGGATTACGTTTTCCCCGGGGTATCCAACCAGGCCCTGGCGACGATCCTGGCCGGGATCCTCGGGACGCTGCTCGTGTTTGGGGCAGCGCTGGGGATTGCCTTCGCCCGCAGAAGCCGCGAAACCGTCCGCAATTAAGCATGCACATCCATTTCCTGGATCCTTACCATCCGGGAAACAGCCCGCTGCACCGCCTGGACCCGAGGGTCAAGTTCGTCCTGGTCGTGGGGTTCATCCTGACGACCGCCCTCATCCCGGTTGGCATGTGGCCGGCTTACATCCTTGCTTTCTCGATCGCGTTGTCGGCCGGCACACTCTCTGGATTGGGAATATCCTTTGCGATGCGCCGGGCTGTGCTTGCCCTGCCTTTCGTACTGGCCGCGTTCCCGGTCATCTTTACGACTCCCGGTTCGATCCTGTTTTCGTTCTCGGCCGGCACTTTCCAGGTCTCGGCGTCCGCAGAAGGACTGGCGCGGTTCGCCAGCATTGCCCTCAAGTCCTGGATCTCCGTCCAGGCAGCTGTCCTCCTGGCGGCAACGACGAGCTTTCCGGATCTTCTGGTCGCAATGCGGGCGGTCGGGGTGCCGCGCCTGCTGGTGGCAGTCTTCGGATTGATGTGGCGCTATCTTTTCGTCCTGGCGGACGAAGCCCTGCGCCTGATGCGAGCCAGGGCTGCGCGCAGCGGGGTGTCGGCCGGGCAGGAAGCGAGGCAAGGCGGGTCTATCCTGTGGCGCGCAAAGGTGACCGGGGGAATGGCCGGTAGCCTGTTTCTGCGGTCGATCGAGCGCAGCGACCGGATTTTCCAGGCGATGCTTTCCCGCGGCTACGACGGCGAAGTGCGGACCTTCCCCCTGCCGGGGTTGAGAATGCTGGACTGGACGATCCTCGCATGCGGGCTGGGGATCTGTGCGCTCTTGCTCGCATTCTCGTTCTTGCTCGCCACCTGATTCTTGTTTCATCCTCCCACCAGGATCAGCGCTACACAGAATGCGCCATGCACCACTCGATCGTTGTTGAGAACCTTTCCTTCGCTTACCCGGACGGCCGCGTCGCGTTGCGGGAAGTCTCTCTGGTCATCCAGCCCCGCGAGAAAGTGGCCCTGGTAGGCCCGAACGGCGCTGGCAAGTCCACATTGATCCTGCACCTGAACGGCCTGCTCACTCCTTCCGGGGGAAGGGTCCGGGTCTGTGAATTGGAAGTGAAAAAGGAAAACCTTGCGAGGGTGCGGGCGATGGTCGGGCTGGTATTCCAGTCTCCCGAGGACCAGCTGTTCTCCCCGCGGGTGTACGACGACGTGGCATTCGGGCCGATCTACCAGGGTCTTTCGCCGGAGGCAGTCGAGGCTCGGGTCCGGGAGGCGTTACACGCCGTCCACATGGAGGCTTACTTTGACCGCGTCTCCCATCACTTGAGCATGGGGGAGAAGAAGCGCATTGCCATCGCCAGCGTGCTTTCCATGCAGCCGGAGGTGCTCGTGCTGGACGAACCCACCGCCGGCCTCGATCCCCGCGCCCGGCGGTCTCTGATCAACCTGCTGCGCGAGCTGCCCCTGACCATGCTGGTCTCCACGCACGACATGCTCCTGGTGCGCGAGCTCTTCCCCCGCATGGTCATCCTGGATGAAGGTCGTGTGGTCGCGGATGGAGCGACAGAATCCCTGCTGGCGGATGCAGCTTTATTAGAAGCTCATGGGTTGGAGAAACCGGGATAGGGCGGAGGATAAATCTCCGCCTGCTGCCACCCGTCTTCCGTCTGCGTTTCAATCTGCTGGCACGGCGACCATCTCCTCCAGGCCAGCCGCTTCCCGCAGAATCTCTACTTTATCCGTCCGCTCCCAGGGCAGGTCGAGGTCGTCGCGCCCGAAGTGCCCGTAAGCTGCCACCTGGCGGTAGATCGGGCGGCGCAGGTTCAGGTCCCGGATGATGGCGCCCGGGCGCAGATCGAAGCAGGTGTTGATGAGGTCGGCGATCTGCCCGGAGGGGATGCGCCCCGTGCCAAAGGTCTCTACATTGACGCTCAGGGGGTGCGCCACGCCGATGGCGTAGGCGACCTGGATCTCGCAGCGGTCGGCGAGCCCGGCAGCCACCACGTTTTTGGCTGCCCAGCGCGCCGCGTAGGCTGCCGAGCGGTCGACCTTCGTGGGGTCTTTGCCGCTGAAGCAGCCGCCGCCGTGCCGCCCCATCCCGCCGTAAGTATCCACGATGATCTTGCGCCCGGTCAGCCCGGAGTCGCCCAGCGGCCCGCCGATCACGAACCGCCCGGTGGGATTGACGTAATACTTGATATTGTTATCCACCATTTCAGGCGGCAGCACGGGGAGGATCACCTGGTCGATCACCGCCTGGCGGATCTCGTCCTGGGAGATGTCCGGGTTGTGCTGCGTGCTGACCAGCACGGTGTCGACCCGCTTTGGGCGCCCGTAGGAATATTCAACCGTCACCTGGCTCTTGCCATCCGGGCGCAGCCAGGGGAGGGTGCCGTTCTTGCGGAGTTCCGCCAGGCGGCGGGTAAGGCGGTGGGCCAGGTAGATCGGCATCGGCATCAGGGTCGGGGTCTCGTTGCAGGCGTAGCCGAACATCATGCCCTGGTCTCCGGCGCCGATGCTGTCGACCTCATCAGCGCTCACATGGCCGCGCGTTTCCAGGGACTGGTTCACGCCCATGGCGATATCCCCGGACTGGCGGGCGAGCGCGACCAGGACGCCGCAGGTGTTGCCGTCGAGGCCTTTATCGCCGTCATCGTACCCGATGTCCAGCAGGACCTTTCGCGCCAGCTCGTCGTAGTTGATGTTGGCGCGCGTGGTGATCTCTCCCAGGAACATCACGAACCCGGTCTTGGTGGCAACTTCGCAGGCGACGCGCGAAAAAGGATCCTGCTCGAGACACGCGTCCAGGACGGCGTCGCTCAACTGGTCGCAGATCTTGTCGGGATGGCCTTCTGTGACCGATTCCGAGGTGAACATCAGGCAGGGAGATTCCATGAAAGTCGTACTCATAAGGTATTTAACCCTCCGGTAAAAAAATTGCCCTTCCGGTTTCGAAAGGGCGATCCATAGTTCAACAGCTGCCCTCTCATCTTCCAGAACATCCGTCTGCCGGAATTGGCACCATGGTTCATTTACATTCTGGTGGTCGCGATTTCTGCGATCAATGGCTGTCAAGCCATCCGACCATCAGAACTGAGCCTGGTTGCCGAGGTTTCACAGGGCCGGTCCCTCCACCTCTCTGGATAAGAGCGCCGGAAAAGGCTATTCGTTTGTTAGACTGGATGATACCATGGGAGGGGAGAGGTGTCAATCTGGAGAAGCAGCTGAACCTCCACCACGCCGAGAGCAGGGAAGAATTAGTAAATTGGTCACCCTCAGGCCGCCTTCCAGGCAAAATTGTGCTACTATTGGGCATAGACGATAAACCTGGGAAAGGAGAAGGCATGGTGGAGAAAATCCTGGTGGCCTATGCCACCAAGTACGGTGCGACGGCTGAGATCGCCGAGAAGATCGGCGAAGTCCTCCGCCGATCTGGCCATACGGTCGAGGTATTGCCCGCGGATCGGGCCGACGATCCCGCGCAGTACCGGGCGGTCGTGCTGGGGAGCGCGGTCTATGCCGGTCAGTGGCGCAAAGAGGCGGCGGAGTTCCTGGAAGCCAACGCGGCGAAACTCGCCGAGTTGCCGGTCTGGCTTTTCTCTTCGGGACCGACCGGCGAAGGCGACCCGGTGGAGTTGATGAAGGGCTGGCGCTTCCCGCAAGCGCTGCAACACATCGCCGACCGGATAAAACCGCGCGATGTCGCTTTCTTCCACGGTGAACTGGACCAATCGAAGCTCAACCTGCCGGAAAAGCTGATCGTCAAGGGGATCAAGGCGCCCCTTGGGGACTATCGGGACTGGGAAGCCATCGCAGCCTGGGCAGAAAACATCGCAGAAGCTCTAGGGTAAACCCATGCCGCATCCACTGGTCGACCAGCTTCGATTCACCCGCAGCGAGTGGCTGCGCGGCCTCGACGGTGTCTCCGATGACGAAGCCCTCCAGCGCTTGGGCCCGATGAACTGCATCAGCTGGATCGTCGGGCACCTGGCCTGGCAGGAGCAGCGCTACTGGCTGTACCGGGCGCAGGGCAGGGTGCTCTTCCCGGCGCTCAACGAGATGCTCGCTTATGGAAAACCTGCCAGCACTCCGCCGCTCCAGGAGATGTGGCAGGCCTGGCGGACGGTGACCGAATTTGCCGATCCCTGGCTGGATTCGCTGACTCCAGAAACGGTCCAGGCGCCGCTGGCCACAGGTCTCTCGAGCGTTGGCACCTTCCTGCTGCGGACAACCTACCATTACTGGTACCACGTGGGCGAAGCGCTGGCGATCCGCCAGATGCTTGGACACAAGAATCTGCCGGATTTCGTCGGAGAGATTGACTCCCAGGCGCCTTTCCGGGCGGCTCAGGAACAGGAGCCTTCCAGGACGTAGTGATGCGAAAACTCTTGACCATCCTGATCAGCGAGCCTTCCATCCGGCTTTTTTCACTGGGCGAAGAGGTCGCTCACAGCATCACGCACGGCGTCGGAGCTGCCCTGAGCATCGCCGGGCTGACCCTGCTGCTCGTGGTGGCGGTGATGAACCGGGACGTTTACCAGATCGTCAGCTTCAGCATCTACGGCGCTTCGCTGGTCGTCCTGTACCTGGCTTCGACCTTCTACCACGGCTTCCAGAACCCGCAGCTGAAGCGGGTCTTCAAGATCTTCGACCACGCTTCAATCTACCTGCTGATCGCGGGGACGTACACACCCTTCCTGCTGGTCAGCCTGCGGGGGAAATGGGGGTGGACATTGCTGGCGATCATCTGGGGCATCGCCCTTCTGGGAGTGAGTTTTAAAGCTTTATTCATCGATCGTTTTCAAAAGCTGTCGGTGCTGGGGTACGTGCTCATGGGCTGGTTGGGGATCGTGGTGATAAAGGAATTGATGGTCAGCATCCCCGTGGGAGGTCTGATCCTGGTGGCGGTTGGCGGCGTTTTCTATACAGTGGGGATCATCTTCTATGCGCTGCAAAAAATCCCCTACATGCACGTTGTCTGGCACTTTTTCGTCCTGGGGGGCAGTATTTCCCACTTCTTCGCTGTGCTCCTCTACCTGGGACTCGCCCATTAAGGGCTCGAGACACTCCAGGCTGTTTTCCCCTGTATCGGTGATGCGGAAAACAACCACTTCGGTGCTCCTGGCAGGATTAATTGCGATCGACCTGGCTTTCATCGTCTTAGACTTAATCTATACGCACACCAGGGACCTGGGCTCGATGTACTCGCTGGGAATGGATCGAGGCTATGGAGAGTATTACCAGTATCTCAAACTGGCAGCGATCCTTTTCATGCTTGGGGTGATGGCGTGGCGGGAACGCGCCCTGTTCTACGCCGGATGGTTCTTGGTTTTCACTTACCTGCTCATCGACGATGCCTTTTTGGTTCACGAGACCTACGGGTTGTACGTTGCAGAGAGGGTCCCGATCGCTGACAGGCTCGGCTTGCGCGGTCGGGATTTTGGGGAGCTCCTGATCACAATGTTCGCCGGAGGGATCCTGATAGTGACACTCTCTGTCGCTTATCTCCGTTCCGATGCCGATCACAGGGCGCTCACGCACGGACTCGTTGGGCTTATCCTGGTGCTGGCGTTCTTCGGAGTCCTGATAGACATGATTCACGAAATATTTCGAGACACGATAGTATTCGACGCGTTAGGAACATTAGAAGATGGTGGAGAACTGGTCGTTATGAGCGTGATAACCTGGTTCGTCTTCCGGAATTATCACCCAGAAGGAGTCTGAGGGACTGTGTCACACAACCCTGCCATTGGCACCAATCTGACCCGCGGCTACCCGATCGCTCTGATCAGCGCCGCCATCCTGTCCACGACGGCGATCTTCATCCGCGATCTCACCCAATCCTATCACCTGCCCCCTCTCGTGCTCGCCTTCTGGCGGGACGGCATGGTCGTGCTGACCCTGCTGCCGGTGCTGCGTCTCTTTCGCCCCAGCCTGCTGCAGATTGGGCTCAGGGACCTGACGTACCTCATCGGGTATGGGTTCGTGCTGGCCGTCTTCAACGCTCTCTGGACTCTATCTGTGGCGCTGAATGGCGCAGCTGTATCGACCGTCCTGGCCTATTCTTCAGCTGGATTCACCGCTCTGCTGGGCTGGTGGCTGCTCAAAGAGCGGCTGGATTGGGCCAAGCTCCTGGCAGTCGCCGTCAGCCTCGGCGGATGCGTCCTGGTGTCCGGGGCGATCGATCGGGCGGCCTGGCGCGCCAACCTGGTTGGCATCCTGGCTGGCGTACTCTCCGGACTGCTCTATGCCGTTTACAGCCTGATGGGTCGTTCGGCCGCGCAGCGCGGCCTGAGCCCCTGGACGACGCTTTTATATACCTTTGGGTTTGCCACAGCCTTCCTGTTTTGTTTCAATCTGGCAGGCGGGGGGATCCTCCCTGGCACAGCTGGCTCGCCGGGCGAGATCCTCTGGCTTAGAGACGCCTGGGCAGGCTGGGGGATCCTGTTCCTCCTGGCAGCTGGGCCAACCCTGGTCGGGTTTGGGCTGTACAACGTGAGCCTGAGCTACCTACCGTCCAGCGTCGCCAACTTGATCCTCACGCTGGAGCCGGCGTTCACAGCTGCGATCGCCTATTCCCTGCTGGGTGAAAGGCTGAATCCCCCGCAGATTGCAGGCAGCCTGATGATCCTGTCCGCAGTCGTTTTCTTACGGATTTATGAAGGTAGAATAGAGGCTCGATTGACCGCCAGACCGCAGCCGGTACCCTGACGAAACTGGAAGAACTGCGGATAAGACCTCACCTAGTGATCCAAGTTATGAAGTAATATCCGATCACCGCTGCCCAGATCCAGGAATCGATCCGGTCGAACGCCCCGCCGTGTCCGGGGAGCAGGCTGCTCGAATCCTTGGCGCCTGCCTGGCGTTTGATCATGGATTCACCCAGGTCGCCGAGGGTGGGGAGAACGCTGAGCAGCAAGCCGAGCAGTGCCCCCTGGGCGGGCGTGATAGTGAACTCAGGACCAGCCCAGATCCGCCACAGGGTTACCAGACCGACCGTGCCCGGGACGCCCACGAATATCCCGCCGAGGTAGCCTTCCCAGGTCTTCTTGGGGCTGAGTCGAGGGCTCAATTTTCTGCGCCCAAAAGCCTGCCCAATGAAATAGGCTCCCGAATCGGCCAGCCAGACGGAGGGGAGCACCAACAGCAGCCACCAGATTCCCTCCGGCAGGTTGCGCAGGGAGACGAGATAAGCCCCCAGCCAGCCCAGGTAGAGCGCGCCAGCCAAGGTCACAACGAAGTCCGTGGCGGCCAGGTCGCGGCCGCGCTCGTAGCAGACCAGGTGATACGCCATGCTGGCGAGGATCACGAGGCTGACAGCCAGGGGGGCGCTTTCAAACCCGTCGAGCATGCGCGCCAGGGGGAAAATGACCGCGCCTGCGACGACCAGGGCGCTGGCTGGCTGGAGTTCGCGCGATCGAAACAACCGCGCGAACTCCCACCCTGCTGTCCCAACGATCAGGGCGACGAAAGCGGCAAAAGCCCAGCCGCCCAGGTAAACGATCGCCAGCCCGATGGGAAGCAGGATGACGACGACCAGAATGCGAGCTTTGAGCATTGGTGCGCGCGGCAGTTTGGTTGGATTGTCAGTCGGGTCGGGTGGCAGGCACCTGGCCGAAGCGGCGCTGGCGGCGTTTGTACTCGTCCAGCGCGCGCGCGAGTTCAGCCTTGTCGAAATCAGGCCAGTAAGTGGGGGTGAAATACCATTCGGAGTACGCCCCCTGCCAGATCAGGAAATTGCTGCCGCGCAGTTCCCCCGAAGTCCGGATGATCAGGTCAGGGTCCGGCACGCCGGCGGTAAACAAATACTGGCTGACCATCTCATCGGTCACATACGCTGGCTTGACGCCGTTTTCGATCATGTGCTTTATGGCGCACACGATCTCGTCACGCCCACCGTAATTGAACGCCACGTTCAATACCAGGCGGGTGTTGTTCTTCGTGCGCTCGATGGCGTTGAGCACTTTCTGGTGCAGAGAAGGCTGGATGCGGTCGAGCCGCCCGATGTGGCGGATCTGCACGCCCTGATCGTGCAGCTCTTGCAGTTCCCTGTCGATCACATTCTCGAGGATGCGCATCAGCCCCTGGACTTCTTCCGGAGGGCGGCCCCAGTTCTCAGTGGAGAAGGCGTAAATGGTCAGGTATTTGACGCCGAATTCGATGCAGGCTTCGATCACCCGCCGAAGGTTTTCCGTGCCGGCGCGGTGGCCCGCCAGGCGCGGCAGGCCGCGGGAGAGCGCCCACCGCCCATTGCCATCCATGATGATGGCGATGTGGGTCGGGACCTGATCTTGTGAAGCCGATTTTTTCTTTTGTTCCATGGCTGGCGGTCAGACTTCCAGGATTTCCTTCTCCTTGCGTTCGCCGAGGCCGTTGATGACTTCTATGTAGCGGTCGGTGATTTTTTGCACCTCTTCCTCGCCGCGTTTTCTTTCGTCCTCGGAGATCAGTTTTTCTTTTTCAAATTCCTGCAGGTCTTTGATCATATCCCGCCGGACATTGCGCACAGCGACGCGGGCTTCTTCCACCCGGTTGTGCACGACTTTCACTAAATCGCGGCGGCGTTCTTCGGTGAGCGGAGGCAGGTTGAGCCGGATGGTCTTGCCATCGTTGTTCGGCGTCAAACCGAGGTCGGAGGCCAGGATAGCGCGTTCGATCGCCTTCAAGGTGCTGGTATCGAAGGGGCGGATCAGCAAGGAGCGCGCTTCCGGGACGCCAATGCTGGCCAGCTGGATCAGGGGGGTCGGGGTGCCGTAATACTCAACCGGCAGCCGTTCGATCAGAGCCGGGCTGGCACGTCCGGTCCGGATGCCCCCCAGGTCCTCTTCGAGCGCCTGGACAGCACCCTTCATGCGGGTTTCGGCTTCATTGTAAACATCCTTGAGCATCATGGCCTCCACAGAGGTGCGTAGTTTATCATACGCAGTATATAGGATACTCGAAAATCGTGGGGGCGGAAAGGGGGAAACTGAATGGTTGCTGCATCCGGGTCAGGCGGTCACCAACGTCCCAACCTTTTCCCCGAGCAGCGCCCGGCGGAGGGCATCCCGGCTCCAGAGGTTGAGCACCAGGATCGGCAGGTTGTTGTCCATGCACAGGGAGATGGCGGTGCTATCCATGACCTCCAGGCGGCGGTTGATGGTTTCCATGTATGTAAGCCTGTCAAAGAGCTTGGCGTCAGGATTGGTCTGTGGATCGCAGTCGTAGACACCGTCCACCTTGGTGGCTTTGATCAAGACGTCAGCGCCGATCTCCATAGCGCGCAGGGCTGCTGCAGTGTCTGTGGAGAAATAGGGGTTGCCGGTCCCGCCTCCCAGGATCACGACGCGCCCTTTCTCCAGGTGGCGGATCGCCCGGCGGCGGATGTACGGTTCGGCGACAGCATGCATTTCGATCGCGGATTGTACGCGGGTCACCATCCCCCGCCGCTCCATGGCATCCATCAGAGCCAGGGCGTTCATCACCGTGGCGAGCATCCCCATGTAATCCGCGGTGGCCCGGTCCATGCCGCGCTCCAGTCCGCTGCGGCCGCGCCAGAGGTTGCCAGCCCCGATCACGATTGCCACATCGACCCCCAATTCACGGACCTCTGCCACCCGCTCCGCGATGTCCTCCGCCCGGGCAGGATCGATCCCGAAGTCTTGCAGACCGGATAAAGCTTCTCCACTGAGTTTGAGCAAGATACGTCGGTATTTCAAATTATTCTCCATACATTTCCGCTCCAGGAATCTTTTTAACTCCGCTCCTTGATAGGAAGAGAGCCAACCAGCTGGTTGGCTCTCCAAGTTTGTCACGATGCGTTGTTCCCGCCGACTTCCCAGCGAACAAACCGCCGGATGACGATGTTTTCGCCGATGGCGGCGATAGTTTGATGCAGCAGTTGCTCGACAGTGAGATCTTCATCGCGGATGTACTGCTGCCGCAGCAGGCAGGTCTCGTCGAGGAATTTTGCCAGTCGCCCCTCGATGATCTTCTCAACTACTGCTTCGGGTTTGCCCTCCTCCAAAGCCATCTGCCGGGCTCTGGCGCGCTCGTTCTCCAACACGGCTTCAGGGACGTCCTCCGGGCTGATATAGGTCGGCGCCGAGGCAGCGATCTGCAAGGCGATCTCATGAGCAAATTTGCGAAAGGGCTCTGACCGGGCGACAAAATCAGTCTCGCTGTTAACCTCTACCATCACACCCACCCGGCCATTCCCATGCGAATACAGCTCCAACACGCCTTCGGAAGCCTCACGCCCGGCGCGCTTGGCTGCGAGGGCCAGGCCCTTTTCGCGCAAGATCTCGACTGCCTTGTCGAAATCACCGCCGCTCTGCTCCAACGCGTTCCGGCAGTCCAGGACACCCACGCCGGTTTCCGCCCGGAGGAGTTTAATCTGTTCAGCAGTTACTGCCATGCTTACTCCCCAAATAATTCCTCTTCAGTAGTATCTTCGTCAAGATATTCCTCAGCTTCATCTTCAAGGGGTTCGAAAACCTCGAATTCTTCGGCTTCTTCTTCCTCGGACACGATATCCACTATTTCTCCGGCTTCTTCGGCGAAAATCTCAATCTCTTCTTCGTCCTCGGGTCCCCTCCCCCGTGGAGGCAGCTTGGCCAGGGTAGCCTCGCCCAGGAGCTCCTCATCGGAGAGCTCGGGCTCCTCGGCGATCGCCATAGGCAGCCCTTCTGGGACGGCTTCGACCTCCTCCTCCTTGCGCAGTGCTCGACCTTCTACGGCTGCGTCTGCGATCTTGGCGACCAGCAATTTGATCGCCCGGATGGCATCGTCATTGGAAGGGATTACGTAATCCACGTTGCTCGGGTCGCAGTTGGTGTCCACCAGGGCGACGACCGGGATATCCAGGAGATTGGCTTCGTGGATGGCGGTCGACTCGCGCAGGACATCCACGACAAAGAGCAGGTCGGGCAGGGTGACCATCTTGCGGATGCCGCCCAGAAGCGCTTCCAGGCGCTCAATCTTCCGTTCCAGGATCAGCGCTTCTTTCTTGGTGATCAGACTGAATTCGCCCTTTTCGCGCATGCGCTCGAGGCGGTCCAGCTCGTTAATCCGCTGGCGCATGGTGCGCCAGTTGGTGAGCATGCCACCCAGCCAGCGGTTCGTCACGTAGGGCATGCCGCAGCGGGTTGCCTCGTCGCGGATCGTGTCCTGCGCCTGGCGCTTGGTGCCGACAAGAAGCACTGTCCCTCCCTCGGCGACGGTGTCCCTCACCAGGTTGTACGCCTGGTCGATGGCTTTAGCGGTTTTCTGCAGGTCGATGATGTGGATGCCGTTGCGTTCTGTGAAGATGTAGGGCTTCATTGCCGGGTGCCACTTGTGAGTGCGGTGCCCGAAATGTACCCCACTCTCCAGCAAGGCTTTCATGGAGATGACAGACATAATCAGGGAGCTCCTTTGTTTGTCCTCCGCCTCCCTCGTCCCCACCCGGCACCGGCCTATGGCGGCACACCCGGGCGAGTCAGGAGGCGTGTGAGATGGGTTCTGCCCGTATGGGGCATAATTTCTCCCGCCTCTGGCGGGAGCGTGGCGAGTATATCATAAAACCAGAGATAGCGCAAAAAGGAATCATGGATTATCCCAATTGTCCTGCCATAGGAAGTGCTCTACACGCATTCGTAGAATGTATAATTTAGGCCGAATGGTCAGAGACATGCTCGCAGAAATCCTCGCCGACCTTCCTCTCGGACCCCTGTACTACTTCAACTCCATCGGTTCGACCAACGCGGAGGCGTTGAACCTGGCTCGTGAGGGAGCGCCGCATCTGACCCTGGTGGTCGCCGATGAGCAGACCGCTGGAAGAGGCCGGTCGAAGCGGCGCTGGTTCACCCCTCCTGGCAGGGCGTTGGCTTTCAGCCTGGTCCTGCGGCCGGAGAGCCTGCCTTTCGCGGCGGACCCGGCAGGCAAGGATGACGGGAGCAGCGATTTCACCCGGCTCACCGCGGCAGGAGCGCTCGCGGTGGCGGCGGCCCTGGAAACGCTCTATGGCCTGGAGGCGCAGATCAAGTGGCCCAACGACGTCCTGGTCGGAGGGCGCAAGCTGTCCGGGGTGCTGGTCGAGGCTGACTGGCAGGGGCAGGAGTTGTCAAGCGCCGTCCTGGGGATTGGCATCAATGTTGCACGAGATTCAGAGCCGCCGGCGGTCGAGCTGCTCTACCCTGCCACGAGCGTCGAGGCCGTCCTCGGCAGGAGCGTCGACCGCTGGGTCCTGCTGCGCGCGGTGATCGGAACTCTCCTGGACTGGCTGCACAGGTTGGACGGTCCGGAATTTTTGCAGGCCTGGGAGGCGCGCCTGGCATACCGGGGGCAGCCGGTGCGGGTGCTTCAGGATAGCGGGGCAGCTCTCGAAGGGGAACTGCTTGGCCTGGAGGCGGATGGGGCGCTGCTCCTGAGACTCCCTACCGGGGCGGTGATACGAGTCTTGGCTGGCGATGTCCGCCTGCGCCCGGCAGGCGTTGACAACCAGGAGAATCGGGAGTAAAACGTTACACATAAAGCGTAGTCAGCAAGCCGGAGGTACACCATGCTAGACGAATTCCGCGAACAGGCGAGCACTTCCCCCTTTATTGAAGAAGAAGTCGAAGAGGTTTACGAAGAAGTCAAATCAGCCCGCCGGCAGCCGAGGCGTTTTCTTGGCATGACCGCCCCGCAGCGCTTTGTGATCGCCCTCATGCTGTTCTTTATGACCTGCTTTCTTGGAACACTGACTCTCCTGGTGATGGAGAAAGTCGTCCTGCCGATCTTTTAGACAGAGGATTTTTCGACAGACTCGATCGGGCTAGCGACGGTTAACAGAGTCAGTTTACTATCCTTCCTCCGTCTACCGTCCTCCATCATCCATCGCATCGGCCTGCCTCAGATCCGCGTCCGCAATTCTGGCGAGCGAAGCGACGCTGTCCCCCTTCTGTAAAACGATCAGCCGCACGCCGCGCGTTGCCCTCCCCGCTCGCGAGATATCCTTGACCTGTGTGCGCAGCACCAGTCCATTGGTGGAGATGATTGTCAGGTCATCTGCTTCCTGCACCACGCGCGCTGCTGAGATCTTCCCGATGTGCTGGAGGGCGTTCTTATTGATGGTCGCCACGCCTCCGGTAGCCCGGCCTTTGATCGGGTAGTCGTCCAGGGGAGTCCGCTTTCCGTAGCCCAGCTCGGTGACCACGAGCAGGTCGCCGCCCGGTTCGACCACTTCCATGCTCGCCACCAGGTCACTGGTCCCCAGTTTTATGCCGGTCACCCCGGCTGCGCTGCGGCCCATCGGGCGCACGCTGCTCTCGGAAAAGCGCAGGGCTTGCCCATTTTCGGTGACTAAAATGACCTCGCTCGTCCCGCTCGTCAGGCGCACCCATCCCAGTTCGTCTCCGTCGTCCAGGGTGATCGCGATCAGCCCGGAGGGGCGCACCGAGGCGAATTCGGTGAGCGCCATGCGCTTGATCCTGCCTCTGCGGGTCGCCATCATGGCGTATGCTGCGGTTGCGAACCTTGGGACGGCCACCGCGGCGGTGATCGTCTCCCCGGCATCCAGGGACAGGACATTGATGATCGGGATCCCCTTGCCTGCCCGGTCGGCATCCGGGATCTGATAAGCTTTTTCGGAATACACCTTCCCGCGATCCGAAAAGAACAAGATCGTGTCCAGGGTGCGTGCCGGGAAAAGGAACAGCACTTCGTCTTCTTCCTTCGTGGCGTGACCAGTAACGCCCCTTCCTCCGCGACCCTGGGCGCGGATGGCTTTAGCTGCGACGCGCTTGATGTAGCCGCGTTGGGTGATGCTGATGAGGACCGCTTCGTCCGAGACCAGGTCTTCGTCACTGAAGTCCTCCTTAGCTTCGACGGCAATGCGTGTGCGGCGCTGGTCACCGTACGTCTCAGCGACCTCCGCCAGATCGCCCTTGATCACCTCCAGGATTTTCTTCGGGTGGGCGAGGAGGTCTTCCAGGTGGGTGATGCGCTCCAGCACCTGGCGCTGTTCCGCTTCGATCTTTTGTCTCTCCAGAGCTGCCAGGCGGCGGAGCTGCATATCCAGGATAGCGGTCGCCTGGGCTTCGGTCAGAGAGAACCGTTCCATCAGGCGTTCACGGGCCACTTCGGCGTCCGGCGACTGCCGGATCGTCTGGATCACCTCGTCAAGGTGGGCCAGGGCGATCAGCAGACCCTCCAGGATATGCGCCCGGGCGCGCGCCTTCTCCAGCTGGTACCTGGAACGGCGCGTGATCACTTCCTGGCGGTGTTCCAGAAAGAGCTGCAACGCGCGTTTCAGGGACAACGGGCGGGGTTCGCCGTCCACCAGCGCCAGCAGCTGGGCGCCGAAAGTGGATTGGAGCGGCGTGTACTTGTAGAGCTTGTTCAGCACTTTGCGCGGCTGCGCGTTGCGTTTGAGCTCGACAATGATGCTCATCCCGCGCCGGTCGGATTCATCACGCAGGTCGGCTACGTCCTCCAGTCTGCCTTCACGAGCCAGCTCGGCGATGCGCTCGAGTAAAGTGGACTTATTGAGCTGAAACGGGATTTCCGTGATCACGATCCGGCGGCGTCCTCCGCCCACCTCCTCGATGTGGGCCAGGCCGCGCACGACAATACGTCCCCGCCCGGCGCTGTACACCTGGCGGATGCCCTCGTCGCCGACGATCACACCTCCCGTCGGAAAATCTGGTCCGGGGAGCAGCCGGAGGAGGTCTTCAACCGATACCTCATCCAGTTCGTCGTAGCGGTCGATCAGGTAGGTCAAGGCCGCGGCGAGCTCCCGCAGGTTGTGCGGCGGGACGTTGGTCGCCATCCCTACCGCGATCCCGGAAGATCCGTTCAACAGGAAGTTCGGCAGGCGGGCGGGGAGGACTGCCGGCTCTTTCAATGAACCATCGAAATTATCGATGAAATCCACCGTGTCCTGGTCGATATCGACCAGCAGTTCTTCCGCCAGGCGTCCCAGGCGCGCCTCGGTGTAGCGCATGGCTGCCGGAGCGTCGCCGTCGATCGAGCCGAAGTTGCCCTGCCCGTCGATTAGCGGGTAGCGCATGGAGAAATCCTGGGCCATGCGCGCCATTGCATCGTACACGGCGGCGTCTCCGTGGGGATGATACTTGCCCAGCACCTCCCCCACGATGCGCGCGGACTTGCGGTAGGGAGTGTTGGAGCGGATGCCCATATCGTGCATGGCGTAGAGGATGCGCCGGTGTACGGGTTTCAGCCCGTCGCGGGCGTCGGGCAGGGCGCGCGCCACGATCACGCTCATGGCGTAGTCCAGGTAGGCGGCGCGCATCTGTTCGTCGATGTCTACATGCTGTACGGTACCGATGTCCATAAGTAGCCAGTTCTTCCAGCAGTCGTTGGTCTGAGTGTCCCCCGCGGTGAGGGATCAAAAAGGGCTGTTTGAAACCAGCCCCTCGATGAAAGAGTCAATAAAATGTGCACGCCGGGCGCGCACACTGATTTATTATACTGTGGAACTTCGCGGTGATGGAGATTTTCGCGTAATAGTCCAGGGGAAAGGCATCTCTATTGCGATTCTTAGTTTATGGGAACGTTCCTACATCATCTCTGTTGTTGACTCTCACTTCCCAACTTTCGAAATGACTGATCAGATCTTCGCCGGTCCGGTAAGGTCCTGTGAATGTGATTGGATTACTGGTACAGGTAAGTGGATAAGCAATGAAGTTATCAAACCGGACATCCAGGCCAGGGAGATTGTAGGTTGAGGCAATGAGACCAAATAGACGAGGTCCTGTGAATTTTTCGTTCTCAACGGTCGCCAGGTGATGGCCGTTGGCGAATGCATTGATGGTATCACCGTTTCGTTCAATCTTCAGGTAGTTAGTGGCTGCACCGGGATTAATCCAACTTGAAGATCCGGAAAATAATTCTTTCCAACCTGAATTTGAGTCGAAGCACCATAGGGAAAATTGACCATCCGGAGCGATCTCGAAGGTATAAAACTCTTCCCAATCTTCAGAGAGACCGAAGAGCAGCCCATAAGAGCCAAACACATTGCTAGCGTTGGCGACCTCGACCTCGAATACTGCATCGGGGGTTTTAATACCCGGACTTGCTGCGACCCAGAGTCCTGATTGCTTCATAAAGATCCGGTATTCTGGTCGATTTTCAAGCAATGCGACGTGAGGAGGATAAGGAGATGGATTTACGGCGACGATATCTATTGCACTATCCCCAAGGATATCTCCCGCATCAATGTCGCTGAGATCAAGGGAACCCTCCAGTATTCGATGCTCAATGAAATTGGACTCCCCATTGTTCTCCCACCAGGCTATACTGTCTTCGCCGAGTGCAGTAGCGAAAATATCCATGGTTCCGTTACCATCGCCATCCGCAGTTATCACCGAGTAGGCGAAGTCAAACTGGTTAGAAACTATATGTCTATCCCAGGCAATATCTTTAGGAGTGCCATCGTTCTCCCACCATGCAATCAGGTCCACATCCGCAACTGCTCCAATCACATCCAGGTCTCCGTCATGATCCAGATCGGCAGGGAAGATATCTCGGATCCCGTTTGCAGATCCAACTTTGTGCTCTGTCCAGGTGCTGGTGTCGGGCTTGCCATTATTCTCCCACCATCTGATCGATAAGTTGCCGCTTCCAAGTATGTCCAGATCGGTATCCCCATCGATGTCTGCTGCGAATGCTGCATCTGCCATCGATAAATCATTGCAGACAAGATGATCAATCCAGCCGCCATCTTGAGGTGTCCCATCGTTTTCCCAGACCATAATCGAACTGTCATCTTCCGATGTTGCTAAGATATCAACATCATTGTCCTGATCCAGATCAGCAGTATAAATGCCCCCCACCTCCGGAAAGTCTGTGTTAACGATGCGTTTTTCGAAAAATTCATGGCCATCATTTTCCCCCCAATATATCTCCGAGTACCCCCCAACAATATCTAAATCGCCATCGTTGTCAAGATCATTAGCGGAGATCGCTGACGCAGCTGAATCAGCCAGCAATTTGCTGGTTTTGAAGGAACTGTGACCATCGTTCTTCCACCAGACAATGCCTTTCACAGGTGCTGCGGAAGTGAGCAAATCTTTGTCGCCATCCAGATCCAGATCGATGGCGAAAATATCTTTAGAATCTTTTGCCAGTGTACTGTATAACATATTCTCGCTGAATCTGCGATATTCCATGGTCACGGACTCATCATCAATCGTGATCCAGCCACTGAAAGGATTATCAAAACTATCAGCGAACACACCGGGACAATAATTCCGGAGGATGATCGGCAGGTAGGCGCCATTAGAGAAGATCAGGTTGATTAGCTTCTCCTGTGCGCTCGTTCCAACCACCTGACTGGAGGCCAGGGAGAAGATTATCACAAGGCTGGTAATGCCTCCCAAAACGCGCAATCTTTTTTGCCGCATCTTACCCTCCATTCTTCAGAAACTTCGTAAACAGCTTGCAGCTGCAAGAGCTCTGCTCTCGAAGACCTGCTGTATCTACAGAAGAGGGCTAGTTGAGATTGCCTAAGTCGATCTGCGCCTATGTAATACCAGGTGAAACCAGACCTATGTTTTTTATAATTGTATTCAAAAATGCTGAGTAAAACCAGATAATCGGACTGATTCGTACAAATGTCAGTAGAGGTATGCATCGATCGTCCGGGCGGCTTTGCGCCCGGCGACCATGGCGGTGACCACCAGGTCCGGGCCGGTGGTCACGTCGCCGCCAGCGAAGACCCCCATCCGGCTGGTGGTGCCGGTCTCGCGGTCGGCGAGGATCAGCCCCCACTTGTGGGTCTGCAGCCCCGGGGTGGTGGCGCCGATGATCGGATCGGGCTGGTAGCCTAGGGCAAGGATGGCTGTGTCGGCCGGCACGTGGAAGTTGGACCCTTCGATGGGGATCGGGCGACGCCGCCCTTTTTCATCGGGCTCCCCCAGCTCCATCCGGATGCACTCGATCTGGGCGAGGCGTCCGTCTGGTCCCGGGAGGAAGCGCACCGGTTGGGTGAGGAACTGGAATTTTGCGCCTTCTTCGCGCGCCAGCTGGCGGTCGTGCTCCCCGCCGGGCATCTCTTTCTCGGTCCGCCGGTAGAGGCAGATCACTTCTTCGGCGCCCATCCGCAGCGCCGTGCGCAGGCAGTCCGAAGCGGTGTCCCCGCCGCCGATCACCACGACTCTGCGACCGACTTCCGGCAAGGGCTTCATTCCTGGCGGGAGCAGCTCCGGGGCGGTGTTGGCCCGGATCAGGAATTCGGTGCCTTTGTAGACCCCCAGAAGGTCTTCGCCCATGACGCCCATCGGCAGGTCCCGACCGGTGCCGGTGCCAATGAAAACGGCATCGAACCCATCGTGGAACAGGTCGTTGATCTTCTTCGTCCGGCCGATGTAGGTGTTCCCCACGAAATCCACTCCGGCTTCCACCAGGTCCAGCCAAAGCTCCATGAAAACCTGCTTGGGGAGCTTGAAATTGGGGATTCCGTAGACCAGCAGGCCGCCGGGGATGGGCTTGGCGTCGAAGATCGTCACCCAGTGGCCGCGGCGCACCAGCTGCTCGGCGCAGGCCAGGCCGGCCGGTCCGCCGCCGACGATGGCGACTTTCTTACCGGTCGACTCACCGACGGGGATGGAGATCCCCCGGTGCCTCCGCTCGAAGTCCGCGGCAAAGACTTCCAGCGCGCCGGTCAGCACCGGGTCGCCGCGCTTGTTCCGCGGGCAGGCGCCCTGGCAAAGCTTCTCGTGCGGGCAGACCCGTCCGCAGATCTCGGGCATCGAGCTGGTTTGACGGTAAATCCGGGCAGCGTCCAGGAATTTCCCCTGCTCGATCAGCCACAGCGCCAGGGAAATATCATTGTGGGCGGGGCAGGCTTTCTGGCAGGGAGCAGGATCGGGACAGTGCAGGCAGCGCGCGGCTTCCGCGACCGCCTGTTTCGGCGTGAAGGGGAGGATGACCTCCTCGAAGTCCTTCACCCTGACATCCGCCGGTCGCATTGGAAGCCCGCTTCCTTTCAGCTGCATGCGAGCCTTGCGATCAATACCGACGAAGGGTCGGCTCGCCTCAGGCATCTTGAGATCCGGCACGGCAACCTGGTTGGACATCACCTCTGTTGTGTAAGGCTCTTCGCCTGGAGATAGGCGTGAACGGATTCCGCAGCCTTTCTGCCGGCGACCATGGCCGTCACGACCAGGCCGGGTCCGGTGACCGCATCACCGCCGGCGAAAACCCCCGGACGGCTGGTCTGCCCGGTCTTTGGGTCAGCGGTGATCAGGCCCCAATCGTGAGTCTCCAGGTCCGGTGTTGTCTCGCCGATGACCGGGTCCGGCCAGTAGCCGAGGGCAAGGACGGCAGTATCGGCCCTGACGAAGAAGTTGGAACCCTCGATCGGCACGGGGCGGCGTCGCCCCGATTTATCCGGCTCTCCCAGTTCCATCCGGACGCATTCGACCTGCTCGAGTCGGCCGGTCTTCCCCGCAATGAAGCGCACCGGTTGGGTCAGGAACTCGTACCGGGCGCCCTCCTCCATTGCCAGCTCGCGGTCGTGGCGCCCTCCAGGCATCTCTTTTTCCGTGCGGCGGTAGAGACAGGTGACCTCCCGGGCTCCCAGGCGCAAGGCGGAGCGCAGGCAGTCGGAGGCCGTGTCGCCGCCCCCGATCACGACGACCCTTTCACCTACCTCCGAGCGGCCGCGCAATTCGGGCGGCAGGAGCTCTTCTTTCTCCAGGCTGCAACGGATCAGAAATTCGGTGGCCTTCATCACCCCCGGCAGGTCTTCCCCGGGCACGTCCATCCTGGCGTCGACGCCGACCCCGACACCCACGAAAATTGCTTCGAACCCCTCGGCGAAGAGGTCGTCAATCGTCTGGTCTTTACCGATGTAAGTATTATAGACAAAGGTGACGCCGGCCCTTTGCAGATCCCCGCAGCGGTCGAATACCACTTCCTTCGGGAGCTTGAAATTCGGGATACCGTAGGTCAGAAGGCCGCCCGGCGCGGGTTTGGCGTCGAAGATGGTCACCGAATGACCGCGCTGGACGAGCTGCTCCGCGCAGGCCAGCCCTGCCGGCCCGGCGCCCACAATCGCCACCTTGCGTCCCGTCGGCCTGCCGACCGGGATTTCCACGCCGACCGTCTGGCGCTCATAGCAGGTCACAAAAGCCTCCAGGGGACCCGTGAGCACCGCCCGATGGACCTTTTGATGGGAGCAGGATCCCTGGCACAGCTGCTCTTGCGGGCAGACCCTTCCGCAAATTTCGGGCATGGAGCTGGTCTGGCGGTAGATCTTCGCCGCCTCAAGGAATTCGCCCTGCTCGATCAGCCACATCGCCGATGGGATGTCATTGTGGGCAGGGCAGGCTGCGACGCAGGGCGCCGGGTCCGGGCAGTGGATGCACCGCGACGCCTCCAGCATGGCCTGTTCCGGCGTCATCGGCAAGACAACGTCGTTAAAATCACACAACCGTTCCGGGACCGGTCGGGTCGCGACGTCCAGCGATGGCATGCGGGCGCGAGATTTCCGATCAATTGCAAGATACTCGCTCGAGATGACAGGCATCGATTACCTCCTGACAAACTGGTGGCGAGGAAAGCCAATAGTGATAATAATGACAAAACTGGTTCGGTTTCAGTCGCGGATGTCACGGTTTTCTGTGACGATCGTCACAAGAATGGGAGATTGTCACATCAAGCGTTCAAGCGGTGTTTATTCTTGATGTGCAGGAAACATGTTCAATAGCAAATCTTCAGAGAGTATAGGATAAAATAAAAGTTCTAGAAGGAACAAATATTGGGGATACCCCTTGAATGAAATCATCTGGAGGGTAAACAGTCAATGCGGAGAGTCGTAACCATTTTCGTAATCCTGGGGCTGGCTGCTGCCGGCTGGTTTGCGTTCAGCCGCTTCCAGGCGGCGCGCCGTGCGCAGGCGCTCAGCAATCTACAGACGGAGACCGTCCGGCGCGGGAATCTGGTAGCCACCGTCGGCGCCACCGGCACGGTGCGGGCCAACCAGACCGCCGTGCTCACCTGGCAGACTTCGGGGACAGTCGAAGGTGTGTTCGTGGAAGCGGGCGATGCGGTGTCTATCGACGAGAAGCTGGCGGAGCTGAGGGAGACGTCTCTCTCCCAGAACATCATCCTGGCGGCGGCTGATCTGGTCACCGCTCAGAACGACCTGGAAAAACTGCTCGAACCCCCCACGGAGCTGGCTATCAGCCAGGCGGAACAGGCGATCGCCAGCGCCCAGGAGCAGGTGCGCGACCTGGAGCGCTATGTCAGAAACCTGAAAACTGCCTCCTCACAGGCGGATATCGACCAGGCGCGCGCCAACCTGGTGCTGGCCCGTAACAAGCTCGACAAGGCAAGGGAGGACTTCCAGCCGTACGAGAATAAGCCGGAAGACAACCTGATCCGGGCCGCTCTTTTGAGCAAGCTCGCCCAGGCCCAAAAAGAATATGACCAGGCCGAAATCCGGTTGAACAACCTGTTGGGTACTGCCAATGAGATCGACCTGGCTCTGGCCGAAGCCGACCTGGCCGTGGCGCAGGCCCAACTGAACGACGCACAGGAGGCATACCAGGACCTGCTCGACGGTCCCGATCCGGATGACCTCGCGGCGGCTGAAGCCCGCGTCGCCGCAGCCCAGGCTACCGTCAATCTCAAGCAAATCACTGCTCCGTTCGCAGGCACCATCACGGAAGTCCACGTCAGACCGGGCGACCAGGTCTCTCCGGGCGCAGCTGCGTTCAGGCTGGATGATTTGAGCCATCTGCTAATCGACGTCATGGTCTCGGAAGTCGACATCAACCGGGTGCGCATCGGGCAGGACGTGATCCTGACATTCGACGCCATCCCGGCGAGGGAATATCATGGTCAGGTCACCGAAGTGGCCCTGGTCGGGACGTCCCAGCAAGACGTGGTGGATTTCGCCGTCACCGTCGAGCTGACCGATGCTGACGAGCAGGTCAAGCCGGGGATGACCGCGGCTGTCAACATCATCGTGGACGAGCTGGAGAACGTCTTGCTCATCCCCAACCGCGCAGTTCGCATCCAAGACGGCAAGCGCGTCGTTTACCTGCTGAATTCCGGCGTCCCGGAGTCGGTCGAGATCACGCTTGGCGCCTCCTCGGACATCTACAGCCAGGTCCTTGCCGGAGACATCCAGGAGGGCGCTCAGGTTGTGCTCAACCCGCCGGTCGAATTCGAGCAAAACGGACCGCCGCCGTTTGTCCAGGGAGGGGGATGATGCCAGATTGGGTCATCCAGGCGGAGAACCTGACCAAAATCTACAAAATGGGTGAGGTGGAAGTCCACGCCCTGCGCGGCCTGTCGTTACAGATCGCCCACGGGGAGGTCGTTTCCATCATGGGTCCCTCCGGTTCCGGCAAGTCGACTCTGATGAACATCATCGGCTGCCTGGATCGCCCGACCTCCGGAGAGTACTTCCTCGATGGCGAGCGGGTGTCGGACCTGAACGACGACCAGCTGGCCGCGATCCGCAACCGCAAGGTCGGGTTCGTGTTCCAGAGTTTCAACCTGCTCCCCCGGGCGACCGCGCTGGCGAATGTGGAGCTGCCGATGCGGTACGCCAGAGTAGGACGCAACCGGCGTGAACGGGCGAGAGCCGCCCTGGAGGCGGTTGGGCTGGGCGACCGGGTCCACCACCGGCCCAGCGAGCTTTCTGGAGGTCAGCAGCAGCGCGTCGCGATCGCACGCGCCCTGGTCAACGAGCCCGCCATCATCCTGGCCGATGAACCGACCGGCAATCTGGATTCGAAATCCGGAGAGGAGATCATGGACCTGCTCCTGGAGCTCAACTGTGAGCGCGGCACGACCCTGGTGATCGTGACTCACGATCCGGAGGTCTCCTCGCGGACCCAGCGCTCGATCCGCATCCGAGATGGGGTGGTGGAGTGAGGAACAGGGGATTAGGGGTTAAGGGAGAAGGATTAACCCTCCAAACCCCCAATCCCTATTCCCCTTTCCCCTCTGTTGGAAAGAGTTGAAAATGAACATCATTCCAGCCTTGATTGAAGCCTTCGAAAGCCTCTCGGCGAACAAGCTGCGCTCCGGCCTGACCATCCTGGGCATCGTGATCGGCGTGGCAGCCGTGATCGCCATGGTGTCCATCGGGCGCGGCGCGGAGAACACGATCACCGGCTCCATCCAGGGCATCGGCACCAACCTGATCTTCGTCCTGAGCGGCGGGGTCGAGGAAGTGCGCAACCCTAAACCGCTCACCCTGGGTGACGCGAACGCCATTGCGGATCCATTCCAGGCGCCTTCCGTTTCCGCCGTCGCCCCTTTCTTACAGGGCCAGGGTCAGGTTTCCTTCGGCGGCGAGAGCACGGTCACCACCCTGCAGGGCGTCACGCCGGAGTACGGCCCGGTGCGCAACACGGACGTGACCGAGGGGGAGTTCATCAACGAAGCGCATCTCCTTGGGCAGGCCTCTGTTGCCCTTTTGGGCACCGATGTGGCGGAGCGCCTCTTCGACCGCAAAGCCGGCCTGGTGGGGGAGACGGTGCGCATCGAGGGCCAGCCGTTCCGGGTGATCGGAGTGCTGGAAGAGAGGGGCGGCTCGGCATTCACCAACCAGGACGACGTCGTAATGGTGCCGCTGACCACTGCGCAGACGCGCCTCCTGCGGCGTGCCTCCCGCGACCGGGTCGACATGATAATGGTGCAGGCAGCCAGCGCGGCGGACGTATCGCAGGCGAGCGAAGAGATAGCCCAGATCCTGCGGGCGCGCCACCGGACGGCCATCGGCGCGGACGATTTCACCATCCTAACCCAGCAGGATTTCCTGGACACGGCGCGCACCATCACCAGCGTGCTGACCATCTTCCTGGGCGGCATCGCCGCGATCTCTCTCCTGGTGGGAGGGATCGGGATCATGAACATCATGCTGGTCTCGGTGACCGAGCGGACGCGCGAGATCGGGCTGCGCAAGGCTTTAGGGGCGCGGCGCCTGGATATCCTGGTACAGTTCCTGGCCGA